>Ga0187865_1000082_pt1 | contig 120109 bp, 104 predicted proteins | sample June2016WEW_11_1_2_FD_132989 | JGI IMG/M metagenome (GOLD analysis project Ga0187865, IMG submission 132989) | Peatland microbial communities from SPRUCE experiment site at the Marcell Experimental Forest, Minnesota, USA - June2016WEW_11_100 | ecosystem: Environmental > Terrestrial > Soil >... | reverse complement strand
TTTTTCCAGCAAAATCGACGGAGGTAGAGCCTGGCCCTATTTTCTGATTTAACAATGACTTCAAAGACATTCAGGTTCATTGACACCATTATAATCAGGTGTCAAATCTTTTATAATTACCTATAATTTTATCAGCATGTTAGAAGTTTCCGTCAAAATAGGAATAAACGCGCGGCTGAAGTTCATGCGGGAAAAAGTGTTCTCGCTAGGAAGATCGGTTCCCTTAAAGATTGCGGTGTTTCTGGCGGCGGCGATCCTGGCTTCCGCCTGCGCGACGGGACCCGGGGTCCAAAGATCTCTTCCCGCCCCGCCTCGAGCAGCGGAGCGTGTCGGCCCGTGGGATCTCACCATTGCTCTTTATGACCCAGCTTTGTTCGGGCCGGAGCGGCCGCTCGCGGAGCTCATCAAAGAGTACCGCTTGCCCCTGGACAACGGCAGGCTGAAAAACCCCCGGTTCCTCGTCAACAAATCCCAGCGGCGCCTGGAGTTATGGGTTCGCCGGAGAATGGTCAAGGCCTACAGGGTTCAGCTCGGCTGGAATCCCCACGGCCCCAAGATACGCCAGGGGGACCGAAAAACCCCGGAGGGCGAGTATTTCGTCTGTGCCCGGCTGCCGTCGACTTACCACATGTCGCTTTGGATCTCATACCCGAACCTCGAGGACGCGCGCCGCGGCCTCGAATCGGGCCTGATCACGGGCAAGGAATACGAAGCGATCGCCGCGGCCCTCAAGAACGGGGCCTGCCCGCCCCAGGACACGAAGCTCGGCGGGAATCTCCTCCTGCACGGCCAGCAGCCAGAATACACGACGGAACTCGCGAGGGCCCAGCATGCCCAGCCCGGGCTTCTCCGTCCGGGACTGCGAGAAGGCGACGCGGACCCGGCCATGGTGCGCGAGTTTGAGGATTGGACGGACGGGTGTGTCGCCCTGTTAAATCCCGACATCCGCGAGCTCTACGAATTCGTCCCCGACGGCTCGCCGATCACGATCGTCGCCGAAGGGAAGGTCACCCTTCCCCCCAAGTCCCGCCGGTGAATGCCTGCCGAAAGACCTGTCCGGGGTCGCTGGCTCAACCTGCAATCCGGACTTTTTTCTAAATTCCTTATCAAGTTCGGATGTGGCCAACCTTGACTCCCGAATCGGCTATCAGATAATATTCGGCGCTTGATAATCCATTAACGCAGGAGGGCCGAAAACCATGGATCTCAAAGAAGCCATTTATACCCGCCGATCCATCCGCGCCTATGGGAGCAAACCCATCGACCGGGCCTTGGTCCAGCAGTTGATCGATGCCGCCGTGCAGGCGCCCTGCGCCATGAACTTTCAGCCCTGGACGTTCGCCGTCATCCAGGACCCCGCGATCCTCGCCGACCTCTCCAGCCGGACCAAGACGCACCTGCTCGGGATGATGGACCAGATGCCGCCCCTCGCGAATTACCGGGAGACGCTCGAGGATCCCAAGTTCAGTGTCTTTTATGGCGCTCCGACACTGGTCCTCATCTGTTCCAAACCAACCTCCAGCCCGACCGCCGAGACCGATTGTACGCTGGCTGCCGAAAACCTGATGCTCACGGCACGCGGCCTCGGCCTGGGCACCTGCTGGATGGGCTTCGTAGCAATGTATCTCGAGACCCCCGAGGGAAAGAAGCGCTTCGGCATCCCTGATGACCATGCGGTCGTCGCGCCGATCGCCGTCGGTTATCCCGCCATTGGGTTCGCAACGATGGAGCGGAATCCCCCGGAGATCATCTTCTGGAAATAGCCGGCCCGCGGCCGCGTTTGAACGCGGGATCCGCGGCGGTCCTTTTCAGGCGCTTGTCGCAATCCTTGGACGGAACGGCCTGGGGGACGACCAACGTGCCGGATATAATTCGATTGCCGGGAGCTTTGGTCTTCTCTAGAATTGAAGATAAGTAGACAAAATGGCCGGGGGGACGGGTCTATAGAAGTGGAGCGGACGATAGCCAGGATGCGATGAAGCTCGACGAGCTGTACGACCGCTACGGGGAGAAAATGTATCATTATTTGGCCCTCAGGCTCGGCTCTTCGGAGGACGCCGAAGACGTCCTCCAGGAGGCGTTTTGCCGCCTGGCAAGGTACTCCGTGCGCTGGGCGCTCGTCAGGAATCCGAAGGCGTTTGTCTTTAGGGTCCTGAGGAACGAGGCCAACCGTCACCTTGCGCGGCGCATCAAGCAGCGCACGGACGAACAGAAAAATCCCGGCCTATTCAATAGCCCGGGATCCGTCATCGAAGGACCGGGCGAAAATTCGGCGGCCATCGTGGCAAAGGCGCTCGCCGAGCTCCCGGACGATCAGAAGGAAATCATCATCCTGAAAATCTTCCAGGACTTCACATTCAAGGAAATCGCCTCGGTCTGCGGGCTGTCGATCAACACGGCGGCCAGCCGGTACCGTTACGGGATCGAGAAGCTCCGCTCGTCCCTGGAGGGGAAGGCATGAAGAACCGAGAAATGCAGGACGTCGAAAATCTGATCAAATCCATCAAGCTGAGCCCGGCGCCCGAAGGACTGCGGGAGAGAATATTGGATAGAGCACGGGCGCGGGGGCGTTCCAACGCGGGGATGACTCCCCTGCTTTGGAAGACCCTCGTCGGATGCGCGGCCGCCCTGGCGTTCATCCTCATCGCGGACGGCCTCCTTTCCCGGACGCAGCAGAGCCGCCTCCAGGCGCTTCTTGATGGATCGGGCCGGACTGAAAGCCGGGCGGACGAGGAAGGCCCATTGCTGGCCGAGGCCTTGGGGGATCCCATCAGCTCAAAGATGCTCGCCCGGGAAAAAACGCTGATCGCTGACCGGACAAGCACCCGTCAGGCCCGCCTGGGCCATCTTCGAGCCGAACTCTTAGGGGAGGATTTTGAAGACAATGAAAATATTTACTAAGGTCCTTGTGATCCTGCTTGTCGTCGTGACGGCCGTCCTGCTCGTCCGGGCGGTATTCAATTACGCAATGGGAAAAAAGCTGGAAAACTATCTTGCCGAGGCTAAGGCGGAAGGCATCCCCCTGGCGCTAAAAGACATCGCTCCGAGCTGCCCCGATCCTGACAATGCGGCGCCCTTATGGAAAGCGGCCGAAGCTCTGTTCATTCTTCCGGACGAGAAAGACCGAAAACTCGCCTTTGATACCGTCGGAGCTTTTTTCGACGGGAAACCCTTTGATGAGGCGGCCCGGCAGACCCTGGCCCGGCTGTGTGGAAAAAACCGGAGGGTTTTCGAGCTCATCGCCGAGGCCGCGGCCCGGCCTTGCCTGAGGTTCGGGGATTGGACGAAGGCCCCTTGGGCCATCGAACAGGTCAAGGCGATGAAAACGATCCAGGTCACGCGGCTCCTCGGGATAGATGCGGTTCTCCAAGCGGATGCCGGGCAGGTCCGGGAGGGACTCGAGGAGTGCCGCAACGGCATGCACTTCGTTCGAAAATTGATGGACGAGCCCTGGCTGCTCAACAACCTCGTCGCTCTGTCCGAAATGAAGGTCCTTCTCATCTGCTTCGACCGGATCGCCCGTGGAAGAGGGATCGACTCGGCGACCCTGGCCGCCTGGATGAATGAAATGAATTTTGATTTCTGGCGTCATCAATCCGTCCGCTGGATCCCCACGGAAAGGTTGATCGGACTCGAGTGGGGACTTAAAGTGATCGGCGGCAAGCCGGGAGATGCTTCCGCGGCGCTCAGCTTATTAGGCGATGAGAAGGGAATTGACAGATTCTTCTATTGGCTCGTCCGGCCGGTCCTTAAATCTCAATTCATCTGGGTTCATAAAAGATATGGGGATCTGGAGAAGATCGCCCCTGAACCGTATTACAAGCAGAACGAATTCCTGAACAAGCGGAACCTCGAGCGCGTCCCATGGTATTACAGGCCGACGGGCGTTCTGTTTGCCGACTTCCGCGGGGTCTTTCTTAAAGAAGCGGCCCTTGAGGCGATGATGCTCACGACCAAGGCCGGCTTGGCCTGCAAGATCTACAAGAACAAGACGGGGCGCTATCCCGAGAGCCTCGGCGCGTTGGTGCCAGATCTGCTGCCTGAGGTCCCCATCGACCCGTTCACCGGAAAGCCGCTCATCTACAAGATCCAGAGCGGTGAGTTGCTGATTTACAGCCTGGGCTCGAACCAGAAGGACGACGGCGGCCGCATGACGTATCAAATCACAAAGCTCATCATGGACAAGGACGATGACTGGACGTGGCGCGAAAAGATCAATCCTTGAAGAGTTTTTAGGGAGCAGGCAGCAAGGGGCGGCCTTTATCCCTGCCCTTCAGACAAAAGGCGCGCTGAGGCCTTTCGTCAGTTGTCTCTTCGGATCTCGAGCCGCTCCAGGCCGTGCTCGTTGAATTCCTTCTCGTATTTTTCGACGAGCGGCCGTTCCTTGTCCATGCCCTTGTCCGTGGTCAGGTCGTCGAAGGCCTCTTCGCCGTATTTCCGGACGTAGTCGCGGTCGGCCATGCGGTAGATGAGCTGGTCCCAGAAGGTGTTGTCGTTGTAGAAATCGACGGTCTCGGTCAGTTTCTCCTCGAGCTCATGGGACGGGAGGGCTTTTTTCTCCTCCTCGTCGAACTCCACGTAATCCTCGAAGCCGTGCTTCGCGGCTTCCGCCAGGACGAGGCTCTCGACCTCATCGTACTCCTCGATGACGTCCTCGTTGCGCCAGCTGTTGGCCAGCCAATTGCCGAGAAAGACGAGCTTGGTCAGGCTCCCCAGTTGTTCTTTCGTCAGTTCAATCTTCATGGCATCCTCGAATCCGTTTCCGCTCAACTATATCACGTTCTTTCCGCTCCGCCAAACCGTCCCGGACGCATTCCATTTTCCGGACGGTCCTGTATAATGGGGGAAGTCAGAGGAGGACCATGAAGATCCCTTCGTTGCTCACCCTCTTCGTGCTTCTTTCGGCCGCTGCCCCGTTCCTCGCGGCCGCCGAGAAAGTCCACTCCATCAAATTCAAGGGGATGGAGCGGATCTTTCGGGTCTTCGTCCCCGAGGCCACAGCCGTCGCCGGCCCGCCCCCTCCCGTCGTCCTGGCCCTTCATGGCGGAGCGTCGGACGGCGAAATGATGGCCCGTTTCTCCGGGCTCAACGAGAAGGCCGCCAAAGCCGGGTTCATCGTCGTCTACCCCGACGGGTCGGGGCGTCTGCCGCGCGTCCTGACCTGGAACTCGGGCGCCTGCTGCGGATACGCCCAGGCCCTGGGGATCGACGACATCGGCTTCCTCCGCGAGGTCATCGCCTTCGTCCTCAAGACGTGCAACGGGGACCCGGCCCGCGTTTATGCGACCGGCATTTCGAACGGCGCCATGATGGCCTACCGGATGGCCGTCGAAGCGCCCGACCTCATCGCCGCGGTCGCGGCCGTGGCGGGCACTCTCGACATCGACCCCGCCCTCGTCAAGACCCCTAAGCCGGTCCTCCATTTCCACGGGACCGAGGACGAATTCGTGCCGTGGAACGGCGGGAAGGGCCCGAAAACCTCCCCCGGCAACGAGCACCGGTCCGTGCCTGAAACGATCGCGGCCTGGGTCCGCGTCGACGGGGCCGGCCCTCAGCCGGAAACCGTCGCGCTCCCCGACAAGGCGAAGGACGGGACCGTGGTCATCCGGCACCGTTACGCCCCGAAGCCGGGCGGATCCGAGGTCGTCCTCTACGAGATCCGGGGCGGCGGCCACACCTGGCCGGGACGGGGCCGGGCGGAGCGCCTCCTCGGCAAAGCCACGGCGAACATCGACGCCAACGATATCATCTGGGAGTTCTTCTCCCGTCATGCATTGAATAAAGGATGAGCGCCATGAGAAAAAAAGGATCGCTGCTTCTGGCCCTGGTCATGGGTTGGGCCCTCTCCGCGTGCGCCGACGCTCCGGACAGACAGACCCGGCCGGAGCCCCCCCGGGGGCAACCAGCGAATATCACGGACGAAGCCCGGCAGCAATTGCAGCCACAGCCGGGATCGGCCCAGCCGGCGATGTCATCGTCCCAGGCCCAGCGGCCGTCGCCGAAGGCCCTCACCGAGGACGAGCAGAACACGATCGACATCGTCAAGAAGACCCGGAACTCCGTCGTGTTCATCACCAACATGCAGTACGTCCAGGACTTCTTTTTCACCTCGGACCAGCCCGTGGCCCGCGGCAGCGGCTCGGGCTTCGTCTGGGACGACAGGGGGCACATCGTGACCAACTTCCACGTCATCGAGGACGGGGTCAAGTTCATGGTCAGCCTGCCCAACCAGAAGCAAGTCGAGGCCAAGCTCATCGGCCGGGAGCCGGCCAAGGACATCGCCGTTCTCCAGCTCCAGGAGAATGTGCCGGACCTGCAGCCCGTCCAGATCGGGACCTCCAAAGACCTGCAGGTGGGACAGAAGGTCATCGCCATCGGCAACCCGTTCGGCTTCGACCACACGGTGACCAAGGGGATCGTCAGCGCCATCGGGCGGAACATGCCCGGGGCAGGCGGCGTCACCATCCGCGACATGATCCAGACGGACGCCTCGATCAACCCCGGGAACTCGGGCGGGCCGCTCCTCGATTCGTCGGGCGCGCTCGTCGGCATGAACACGTTGATCATCAGCCCGTCGGGGACCTCGAGCGGCCTTGGCTTCGCCGTCCCCGTGGACTTGATCAAGAAGATCGTGCCGGAGATCATCCAGTTCGGGAAGGTCACGCGGCCGGGGGTCGGAGGGATCACGTTCGTGCCGGACGAATATGCGAGCCGGGCGGGTACCGAGGGCGCCATCATCCGGGACGTGCCGCGGGACACCCAGGCCTACGGACTCGGGCTCCGCGGCCTCGGCCGAGACAGCTACGGGCGCCTCTACATCCGCGACGTGATCACGGCCATCGAGGGGACGAAGGTTAAATCGTACGACGACTTCTTCAGCGCGCTCGACAACTTCAAGATCGGGGAAACGGTGACCTTGACCGTGGAGCGTGACGGAAAATCGCGCAAGGTCCAGATCCGGCTCGTCGGGACCGATTGAGCCCCGCCTTTACAAGAAGGGGTCGGGTCTGCTTTCTGTTAAGAAAACTGGAAAGAAGTAGATCTGTCCCGTTTTTCTTGTAAGAAGGACAGCCTCCTACGGTTTCTTGATCGGCAGGATGCCGGCCATCTCGCCGATGACGTTGACGATGTCCTTATCGGACGGCACGATGATCTTCGCGTTGTTCTGGAGGGCCGTTTCGAGCGCCTGAAGGCGGCGCAGGACCTGGGCGTTCCCCACGAAATACTTCTCGGCCGCTTCGTTGACCAGGCGGATGGCCTCGGCCTCGCCCTGGGCCTCGAGGATCTTGGCCTGCCGGATGCCGTCGGCCTTCTTGATCTCCGCCCGGCGCTCGCCGTCGGCGACCGTCTCGCGGGCCGTGGCAAAATCGACGGCCGCGACCTTCTCGTTCTCGGCCTTGACGACTTTGTTCATGGTCTCCTGGACGTCCTTGGGCGGGTCGATCTCCTTGAGCTCGGTCCGGACGATGTCGATCCCCCAGCGGGCCGTCTCGGTGGACAGGGTCTTGAGCAGCTCCTCGTTGATCTTGCCGCGCTCGCTGTTGGCCGACTTGAGGGTCAGGGTGCCGATGATGTTGCGGAGGGTCGTCCGGGCCAGGTTGACGATCTGCCACTGGTAGTTGTTGACGTTGTATTGGGAGGCCTTGACTCTTTCCTCGTCGTCCTTGACCTTGAAATAGACCTGGGCGTCGACACGGGCGTTGAGGTTGTCGTAGGTGATGATCTCCTGGGGCGCCGCGTCCACCATCTGCTCCGTGATGTTGACGCTGTGCAGGGTTTCGATGGCCGGGATGATCCACTGGAAGCCGGCCTTGACGAACCGGTTGTACCGGCCGAGGCGCTCGACCAGGCCGCGGTGCGTGGGACGGATGATCCGGATGCCCGAGAGAAAAATAACGATAACGGCGATGGCGATCCAAAACAGAACAGTCATATGAACCCTCCTTGGGACGATTCTCGATTTCCTCAATGTTAGCGCGGGCCCCCGGGGAAGTCAACGAACCCGCCGGGACGAAGCTCCCCTTTCTCCCCGGCGGAGCGCCCCCCTTCAGGGGCGGCTCACATTTTCCAGGTGCCGGCGACGATGAGGTTGGCGCCCGTGATGGAGGCGGCCCTGTCGGAGGCCAGGAAAGCCACGGCCTCGGCCACGTCCGCGAAAGTGCCCAGCTGGGACTCGGAGAGGTCCCGGGCCTGGGGAAGGACGCCGCCCTTGATCAGCCCGGGCGAAACCATGTTGACCGTGATCCTGTTCGGGGCCTCGGAAACGGCGGCCGTCCGGGTCAGGATGAGAAGGCCCGTCTTGGCGGCGGCGTAGGGCGCGATCGTCGGGAAGGAGGTCAACTGCTCGGCCCGGCTGTACCCGATATTGATGATCCTCCCCCACTGGCGCTTCCTCATCCCCGCCAGGGCTGCCTTGATGCAGAAGTAGGAGCCGAGAAGGTTGCCACGCAGGACGCGCTCCCAGTCGGAGACCTCGAGCTGGTCCCAGGGCTTGACGAGGAAGGGCCCGACGTTGTTGACCAGGATATCGATCCGGGCGAACTTCTCCTCGACCTTCTTGATGAGGCCGGCGGCCTGGGCCTTCTTGGTGAGGTCGGCCCGGAAGACAGCGCCGAGCTTGCCCTTTTCCCGGATGGCGGCGGCCAGCGCCTGGGCCTCGTCCCGCCGACTGAAGTAGTGGACGGCGACTCCGGAGACATCGTCGGCCAGACGGAGGGCGATCTCGCGGCCCATGCCCCGGCTGGCTCCGGTCACGAGGGCGATGCGCAGGCTCATTTAGCTCAGCGTCCCGACCGCCGCCTCGACCGCCTCGAGGATCTCGCCGGATTGGACGACCTCCTTCAGCCTGTTGATGTCGTCGAAGAGCGGCCTGTCCTCCTCGAGGAACGCGACGTGCTTGCGGATGACCTCGTAGGCGGCCTGAACGCCCTTCCCGGGCTTGGCGGGCTTGCGGAAATCGACGGCCTGGGCGCCGGCGATGAGCTCGATGGCCAGGACGGCCTGGGCGTTGTCGATGATCTGGCGCGTCTTGAGGGCGGTGGTCATGCCCATGCTGACGAAGTCCTCCTGGTCGGCCGCGGCCGGGATGGAGCCCGTCGCCGCCGGGTGGCAGAGGACGCGGTTCTCGCAGATGAGGGCTCCGGCGGTGTACTGGGTCAGCATGAGTCCCGAGAACATCCCGGCGCCCTTGGTGAGGAAGGCGGGAAGGCCGGCGTTGAGGTGGGGATTCATGAGGCGGTTGTGGCGCCGCTCGGAAAGGACCGCGACCGTGGTCACGGCCGTGCCCAGGAGCTCGAGGGCGAAGGCCATGGGCACCCCTTGGAAGTTCGCGCCGGTCAGGACGAGCTGTTCATCGGGGAAAAAGACGGGGTTGTCGGCGGCCCCGTTGAGCTCGATCTCGATCATGTAGCGGGCCCATTTGAGGGCGTCGCGGGCCGCTCCGACGACCTGGGGCGTGCTCCGGAGGCTATAGGCGTCCTGGACCTTCTTGCCGGGCTGGGCGAGAAGAACGCTCCCTTCAGTGACCCGGCGGACGTTCTCGGCCGATTCGAGGGCGCCCGGATAGCCGCGTGTCTTATGCAGGCGCTCGTCATAGGCCTTCATGTTGGCGTTGAGCACTTCGAGGGTCATGGCCGCGGCGATCTCGGACATCTTGAGCCAGCGGTGGACGTCCTGGACGACGAGGGCCGACATGCCGGTGATGACGTTCGAGCCGTTGATCATGGCCAGCCCGTCCCGGGCGTGGAGGACGATAGGCTTGATGCCGGCCCGCCGGAGGGCCTCGGCGCCGGGGAGGCGCTCGCCGCGATAGAAGGCTTCGCCTTCGCCCATGGGGACGAGGGCCATCTGGGCCATGGGCGAGAGGTCGCCGCAGGCGCCGACCGACCCCTTCTCGCACATGACGGGCGTCACGCCCTTATTGAGGAGGTCGACGAGGGTCTCGACGACGGCGAGGCGGAGTCCGGAGTGGCCATGGCAATGGCAGTTGATCCGGCTGAGGACGGAGGCCCGGACGACCTCCTCGGGCATGGGCTTTCCGTAGCCGGCGGCGTGGCTGTAAACGAGGTAACGCTGGTATTTTTCGACCTGTTCCTGGGTGAGAACGACGTTGGCCAGCTCGCCGATGCCGGTGTTGACCCCGTACATGATCTCCCGCTTCTGGATCTTGTCCTCGAGCAGGGCCCGGCATTTCTCGATCCGCTTTTTGGCCTCAGGGGCGAGGGCGATGGGTTCACCGCCGCGGGCGATCTGGACGACTTTTTCGATGGTCAGTCCCTCTCCGTTGAGGACGATGGGCATGGTCATGTCTCCTCTGGGTTGATCTTCGGCTTCGTCATGACTGAGGCTTATCACTTTAGCGGAAGACGCCGCGCAAGGCAAGAGGGTTGAGACAAGGTCATGTTGAGCAAAATAGAGAGGGGGAATGTCAGACTGTAGGTTTGACCCCGCTTGCGGCCTGTGCTATAAGGTACGCTTTGCGGGACGGATGGTCCCGCGAACGGAGAACGTTCCATGGCGAAAGAGATGAAACGGGTCTTGATGACGGGCGCGGCCGGCCAGATCGGCTCGGAGCTGGCCAACGCTCTCCGGTCGAAATACGGCGCCGGGAACGTCCTCGTCACGGACGTCGTCAGGCCCGAGGGGCCGCTCGTGGAATCCGGGCCCTTCGAGCTGCTCAACGTCATGGACCGGCCGGCCCTCGAGGGGCTCATCCGGAAATACAGGATCGACACCGTCTACCACCTGGCCGCTCTCCTTTCGGCCACGGGGGAAAAGAACCCCCAGAAGGCCTGGGAGGTCAATCTCAACGGGCTGTACAACGTGCTCGAGGCTGCCCGCGGGCTGGGCCTCGTCCGGGTCTTCTCGCCGAGCTCGATCGCCGTCTTCGGCCCGGCGACGCCCCGGCAGGATACTCCCCAAGACACCGTCCTCGACCCGAAGACGATTTATGGAGTGACCAAGGTCGCGGGCGAGCTCCTCTGCGATTACTATGTCCAGAAATACGGGCTCGACGTCCGGGGGTGCCGCTATCCGGGGATCATCAGCCACCAGACCCTGCCCGGCGGCGGCACGACCGATTATGCGGTCGCCATCTTTTTCGAGGCCGTGAAACGCGGCCGCTACACCTGTTTTCTCCGGGAGGACACGCGCCTGCCCATGATGTACATGCCCGACTGCCTGAAGTGCACGATCGACCTGATGGAAGCGGACTTCGCCAAGCTCCGGCACCACTCCAACTTCAACGTCTCCGCTATGAGCTTCACGGCGGGAGAGCTGGCCGCCGAGATCATCAAGCGGATCCCCACTTTTGTCTGTGACTATGAGCCCGACTTCCGGCAGGCCATCGCCGATTCATGGCCCGCCTCGATCGACGATTCCGCGGCCCGCCGCGAGTGGGGCTGGCGTCCTGATTACGACCTGGCCCGGATGACAGACGACATGCTCACCGCGCTCGGCAAGCGCTTCGCCGCCTAGAGCTTCTCTTTGAGGAAATTCGGCAGGGCGAAGGACGCCCGGAGCACGTCCCCGTTGATGTACCTGAGTCCCTTCGGGAAGCGCAGCTTCCTGACGGCCCGCGGGTCGATCCTGTCCGAGAGGAAATTGTAGCACCACATTCCGACCGGGTAGGTGGGGACGGGGCCGAGATAGAGATCCGAATGGCGGAAGATCCGCCTGAGGAAAGCGCTCTTTCGGACGTGCGAATCCTGATGGAGCATGAGGGAGCCGGCCTGGGCGGCGATGACACCGCCGGCCTTGAGCCTGGATTTGAGCTTCCGGTAAAAACTCTCTTCGTGGAGGACCGTCGACGGCCCGACGGGGTCCGACGAATCGACGATGATGACGTCGAATTTCTGGACCGTCCTGTCGACGAAAACGTTCCCGTCGGCGACGACGAGCTCCGCCCTCTCATCCCGGAAGGCGCGCCTCAGCCACGGGAAATGCTCGCGGCAGGCCTCGACGACCTGGCCGTCGATCTCCACCACCCAGGCCTGTTTCACCCCGTATTTGAGGACCTCGCGGAGGGCCCCGCCGTCCCCGCCGCCGATGATCAGGACGTGCTCGGGCCCCGGGTGGGAGGCCATCGCCGGGTGGACGAGCATCTCGTGGTAATAGAACTCGTCCCGCTCGGTCGTCTGGACCAGGCCGTCGAGGAGCAGGACCCGGCCGTAATCCTCGTTGCGGATGATCTCGATCGTCTGGAAGCGCGATTTCCCGCTGTACAGGACGTCCTTGACGGAGAAGAAAATCCCCGAGGCCGGGGTCTGATACTCTCTGGCTTCGGTCCTCGCGGCGTTGAGGGCCCTCGTCGTCTTCATGGTCACCCCAGCTTATCGATCTTGATCCCGACGTAATACTTCTTCAGGATCTCCGTGTATCTCGCGCCCGCCAGGGCCATCCCATACGCCCCCACCTGACAGAGGCCGACACCGTGCCCCCAGCCGCGGCCGGAGAACGTGTAGCCGCTCACGCGGCCCGCTTCGTCGTAAGACTTGTCGATGACGAAGAGGGTGTCCCGGAGCCCCAGCACCTCACGGATCTGGAAGCCGCGCACGGTCACCTTGCTGTCCGTGCCCGTGATGAGGAGCTCGGTCACGCGTCCCGAGGCCCCCCGGGCCTTGACGGCCATGTCGACGACACGCCCGACGGGGAAAGACGGTCCGATCATGGCGTCGAGCTCGTTCGCCGACTTCTGGACCTGCCAGCGGTTGAACCGCGAGGACCGGTCGAGGACGTTGGAGTTCGGCGGGTAGAGGACCTCGAGCCAGGTGATTTCGCCCTCGCGCTCGATCCACTGGACCTTCTCTCCTCCGAGGAGCGTCAGGTGGGAGGCGAAGGAATCCGGCTCCGTATCATTCAGCTTCCGGAGCAGGAAGAAGTGTGGGCAGAGGCGAAGGGTCTTGCGCTCGAAGTCCTGGCCCACTTCGATGGTGTTCTTCCCGGCCGAACGGAAGATCCCCGATTGGTAGAAATTCTTCTCGGCCGCGAGGATCCTGCCCAGGGCCATGGCCAGCTCGGCCCGGCTGACGGGGCGGCGCGGGTCCCCCGCTCTCAGGGAAGCCGGGAAGATCTGCGATTGAAGGCAATAGGCCAGCGGTCCCCGGTCCTTTCCCTGGATCTGCGGCAGGTCCTTCAGCTGGAAATCGGCCTCGGACGGGACCATGAGACGGGCAACCCTCTCCTCCCAGCCGAACGCCTGGACCAGGATCCTGGACAGGTTGGCGTAATCGAGAGGCGCGGGCTCAGGGGCGAAATCCCTGGGCATGACGCCCAGGAGACGTCGCGTGGAGCCGATCCATTCCATCGCCTCCTCGAAGGATCCATCCTGCCGGAAATCCAAGGGCTCGACGCCCAGCGGAATGATGCCCAGGCCGGCCAGAAAAGCGGCATCCAAGCTCGCGTTATGCCCGGCGACCATGACGGGGATGACGGGGTTCTTGACTTCGAGGTGCCACTCCGGCTGCTTCTCGTACGTGCATTCGACGCTCCTGAGGTACGGGGACGGAGTGCCGGGAAACACGTTCTCGACGTTCTCCGTCCTGCCCCCGCAGGTGCTCATGTAGAGGGCGTTGATGAGATCGCCCTTGTAACGCATGACCTCGCCCCGCGTCTCATCGACGGCCCGCGTGCTCAGCGGACGCTCGGAATCCATCCCGGAATAGAACTGGGAGCGGGGCGTATCGATCAGGTCGTAACCGTAATCCTTGTACAGGCCCATGTTCTTGATGGCATAGGTCCGCGCGGCCACAGCCTGGGCCTTGAGGGCCTCGATGGCGTTGAACTGGTCGGGGTTGAGCTCGCCGGCGACCACGCTCTTCAGGTAATCCTCGAGGTTCAGGACGTTGACGAGAACGACCCCCTTGGCCGTTCCCTTCAGGATGAAGAATCCCCGGTAGCTCCGGCCGTTGAAGGACAGGAAGCTCTGCGGATTGGCCGGGATGAAGTAGAGGACGGATTCGCGGTCGAGGGGCAGGAGGTGGTTGTCGAGGAGCATCCAGGTCGGTTTGGATTCCCGTTCGGTGATGTCCTCGCGGAGGATCCAGACGTCCTTCCGGCCCAGTCCGTTCAGGACCTTGATCGCCGCCAGGGCGTCGCCGCGGGTCAAAAAGTCCCCGACCTTGACCTCAAAGACGCCGCCGGCCGTGTTCTCCCGGTTCTCTTCGACATAGATCTTGCCGGAGATCTTCCGTTGAAGGCCGGCCACCAGGAGGTCAGCCTCCTTCCGTTCCTTGGCGTGGGCCACGAGGAGGACGAATTTTTCGGTGATCTTCTGGCTGTCGCCCTTGACCTGGGCCTCGACGGCGTCATCCGAGATGAGCTTGTAGCCCGTACCGACCTGGTAGATCTTCATCCCCGAAGACGAGCGGATCTGGAGGTCCTTGAGGTTCGTGCCGAGGCCGATGCTGATCACAGGCTTGGGGATCATGAACCCGTGGAAGAACGCCCCCTCGTTCCCGAATTCGACGGGGATGCCCCCGAAGAACGAGAACCCGAGGAATAAAATAATAACGTAGTTTATCTTGCGAAAACGCATGGGTCTTTGTGCTGACTATTGGGACGGATTTATTCTAGACGAGTCTCCCGGGACTTGTCAAGTTGATATTCAATATATGCTATCATTTTTCTATTTCTCCACTAGCCCTTGTATTCCCGCCTTCCTGAGGCGCCCGCTTACCTCCCAACCTACAGGAAATCGCCCCCCCTGTCAAATGCCGGCCGGGCGCCGGAGGCAAACGAGAGAGTTAACTTATTGATAAAAATATTTTTAGATAGGCCTGACGGCTTGACGGCTAGGATCAGTTCCCGTCCCTTGTCCGGGGGTCACCGGCTTCTGAATCTCGCCGTCCAGCCGATCTCCCCGCTCTCCGCCGCCGGTCACGTGCCGGCTCGTCGAAAGGACCTGCGGACGCGGCTTGCGTTTCCAGATGATGCGGGCCTGGGATCTGAAGACAGGGTCCAGCGGCCCCGGTCCGCACCCCCCAGTGAAGCTCCCGAGGAGCCAGCCTCCGCGGACGGCCGGGCTATCCCTTCCTGGCGGGGCGCGATCAGGCGCTCTCGCTTTGCTCGAACGTCCAGGCCCCTAGAAAAACCATGAGGACGGAGATCGCGCCCATGATCAGGAGGTCGATGGCGACCCCCCTGACCGAAACACCGATCAGGGCGCCTCTGAGCCCGTCCACCCCGTAGGTCAGCGGATCGAAATAGGACAAGGCCCGGAGCCAGGCCGGCAGGTTGTCGAGCGGATAGAGGGCCCCCGAAAGGAAAAACAGCGGGAAAACGACGAAGTTCATAATGACGCTGTAGCCCTGCATGTCCTTGATCTTGGAGGCGAAGACGAGGCCGAGACCGATGAACGAGGTCGAGATAAGGATCATGAAAAGCAGAGCTATCAGGAGCTCCGGGACGCCCTTGATCCGGAATCCCACAAGAAGGGAGACCGCCATCACGAGCAGCCCCTGGACAAGGGCCGTGGTCATGCCGCCGGCGATCCGCCCGAGGACGATCGAGACCCGGCTGACCGGGGCGACCATGATCTCCTTGAGGAAGCCGAACTCGCGGTCCCAGAGGACGGACAGCCCGGCGAAGATGCTCTGGAACAGGAGGCTCATGCCGATGATGCCCGGGACGAGATAGCGGATGTAATTGACGCCCCCCGTGACCCCGGGCACGGCCATCCGGCTGAAGCCCAGGCCGAGGAAGGCCATGAAGAAAAAAGGGATGGCCAGGGAGCCCAGGATCCTTGACTTGGCCCGGAAATACCGCTTCATCTCCCGCAGCCAGAGAACGTAGACGGCGGTCAGGTCGATCACCTTCCCCCCCTCGGGCGGTGGGCCATCATGACGGCCCTGTTGCGGTCGGCCTGGCTCGCCTCGGCCTCGCGGATGGTCTTGCCCGTGAAATAGAGGAAGACGTCCTCGAGGCTCGGCTTTCGGAGCTCCACGCAGTTGACCGCTACGCCGGCCTTCTGGGCAAGCCCGATGAGCTCCGGGATCCGGCGCTCGCCCTTCTCCATGGTCAAGCTGAAAACGTTATCGTGGACCTTGATCTTCCTGATCCAGTCGAGGGCCAGGAATTCCGTTTCCAAAGCTTCGCCGTTGCCCTCGAGTTCCAGGGAGATGACGTCTCCGCCCAGCCCGTCCTTCAGCTTTTCCGGCACGTCCAGGGCGGCGAAGGTGCCGTGGTCCATGATGGCCACGCGGCCGCAGAGAAAGTCGGCTTCCTCCATGTAATGGGTCGTCAGGATGATGGTCACGCCCCGTTCCCGGTTGAGCTTCTTGATGTAGTCCCAGATATGGCGACGAGTCTGGGTATCGAGGCCGAGGGTCGGCTCGTCCAGGAACAGGATCCTGGGGTGATGGATCAGCCCGCGGGCGATCTCAAGACGCCGCTTCATCCCGCCCGAATAGTTCCGGACCTGGACGCGGGCCTTCTCGGTGAGCTCCACCAGGTCCAGGACCTCGTCGATCTTCCTGCGGCGCTCCTCACGGCCCATGCCGTACATCATCGCGTGGAAGTCGAGGTTCTCCCGGCCGGTCAGCTGGCTGTCCAGGGCGGGCTCCTGGAACACGATGCCGATGTTTCGCCGGACCTGGTCCCGGTTCCGGATGACATCGAAGCCCGCGACCTCGGCCAGCCCGGAGGTCGGCCGGAGGAGCGTGGAGAGCATGTTGATGGTCGTCGTCTTCCCGGCGCCGTTCGGCCCGAGCAGCCCGAAGAGCTCACCGGCCGGGACCGCGAAAGAAATGCGGTCCACGGCCGTGAAATCGTCGAATTTCCGCGTCAGCTGTTCCACCCGGATGTCGTCCATCATGACTCCATGAGGGGGTTATTGTACGGCCCCGGCGCGGGAAAGACAACTGCGCAAACCGGCTCAGCTGATCGCCCGGCCGACTTGAGCCGTCAGGAACTCGGCCACCTCCGACAAGGGGAAAGGCCAAGCGTAGACAAAGGTTTCCTTGGGATGGCGCTGGCGGGCCCGCTCGACGGCCTCGGGGATGTCCTGTTCGGCGTGCTCGCCGCCCCGGGTCATCATGGCCGTCACGATGATGATCTTCTCCGCGCTCTGCCCGGCGGCCTGGTCGAGGGCCTCGTCCAGACTCGGCCCGCAGAACTCGTTGAACCCCAGGACGACCTTGCGGCCGCTGGCCCGCCGGAGCTGGACCGCCAGGTCCAGGGAGCCCGCGTAGAAGGGGTCGTTCCGCGAGGTGCGGGGCCAGGTCCGGAGCTTTGCCTCGAGCTCGGCGCAGCGGCGGTGGGCCGCCGTCTCACTGGTCCCGAACGTGTGGGCCAGCCGGGCCCGGAGGTTGGTGAATTCGGCAAGCTCCTGCTCCGGGAAATCCAGGGGCGGGGCGCCGTGCATGGCCAGGACGATCACCGTTTTCATGGGGACTCCTTTGCCCGGACGATCGGAAGGCCTCTCGAATATAATGCACATCGGGCGGGAATTCAATAAGGGATTTTGGGCTAAAATGCAGGGGATTCCTTTTTATCGGGGAGAAAGGGCCATGAAAAAGCTCCCCCTCTGTCCTCGGCCCGCCCGCCGAGGTCAAGAAGCAGAAAGGATAAACCGGTTGTCAAAGGCCGGCAAAATTGTTAAGATAAGGGGCGCCAAGGGAAGGGCCGAAACGGGATGGACGCGCAGACCAACCTCCTGATCATTTCCGACGATTTCGCCCTCTACGAGACCATCAAGAGGGCTTCCGTGACCGGCGACTTCAACCTCTTTTTCTCCCAGACCAACGACGACTATCTGGCCATCGCCCGGGGGAACGGCATCCGGGTCGCCCTCGTCGACTCGGGCGATTCGATCGCCGACGCCCTCGTGGCTCTCAAGAAGCTCAAGAAGTTCGACGCCCTGATCGACGTCCTCATCGGGGGCGAGCCGCTCGACCGGGACGCCATCCTGGACGTCATCCACGCGGGCGCGACCGACTTCATCCCCCGGCCTTACCGGAACGACATCCTCCAGGAGATCCTCCGGAAGATCTCGGTGAAGCGGGAACTCCGCCGCGAGACGTTCCAGCTCGAAAGGAAGCTCGAGAGGAAATACGCGTTCCAGGGCCTGGCCAGCCGGAACCCCTATATGCTCGAGATCTTCGGGCTCATCGAGAACATCGCCAAGTACTTCACGAGCGTCCTCATCACCGGCGAAACCGGGACGGGGAAGGAGGTCGTGGCGCGGGCCATCCACGGCCTGAGCCCTTACCGAGCGAAACCCCTCGTCATCTGCGACTGCGCCTCGATCCCGGAGAACCTCTTTGAATCCGAGCTTTTCGGCTACAAAAAGGGGGCTTTCACGGGCGCCGACAAGGATAAGCGCGGCCTCTTCGAGGAGGCCGATGGAGGCATCATCTTCCTCGATGAGATCGCCGAGATCCCGGTCGCCGTCCAGGCCAAGCTGCTCCGGGTCCTCGAAAGCCACCAATTCCGGCCGCTCGGCGCCAACGAAAACACCCAGGTCGAGGTCCGGGTCATCGCCGCCACGAACCGCAACCTCCCCGAGAGGGTCCGGTCCGGGGCTTTCCGGGAGGACCTGTTCCACCGGTTGAATAAGGTCGTCATCGAGCTCCCCCCTCTCCGCGAGCGGCTGGAGGACATCGTGCTCCTCGTTCGGCACTTCCTCCAGGGATCCAACAAGAAATTCTCCAAGGACTTGAAGGGCGTCTCCCGCGAGGTCCAGAAGCTTTTCCTCAAGTACGGCTGGCCGGGCAACATCCGGGAGCTCGAGAACGTCCTGGAGAGCGCGGCCATGCTCTGCAAGAAGGATTTCATCGAGCTCGCCAATCTGCCGAAGTACCTCCGCGATTTCATCCCTCCCCAGGGAGCGATGGCTTTCGTCGGCCGCGAGCACCTGTCCTCCCTCGACGACCTGGAGAAGGACTACATCACGTACCTCCTGAAGGTGACGAAGAGGAATCTCCGCCAAACGGCCAAGATCCTGGGGATCTCGCGGACGACCCTCTACAACAAGCTCGCCAGATACAAGATCGAGGACTGATGCCCGGCGCCGGCTCCCGGACTCCCCGGTCTCATGAAGGCTTCGGGAAGGACAGGCCCGTCCGGGCGACGGAAACGTCAAGCCGGCCGGCCTTCTTGGCGATCTTCTCGTCGTACATCCTCTTGTCGGCCTGGTTGACGAGGTCCAGAACGGAGCAGGGATCCCCGGGGTCGTAGCAGGCGATCCCCTGGCTGATCGACAGGACGAACTTCCCGTGGCCGGCCGCGTTCCGGGCGTCGAATTTTTCCTGGACCCGCCAGATCAGGGAATCCGGTTTCACGTCCCCGATATCGATGGTCAGGACGACGAATTCATCGCCGCCGATCCGGGCGATGATGTCGGACTCGCGGAAGGCGTCGCGGAGGAGAGCGGCCGTTTCGACCAGGGCCCGGTCTCCCAGATCATGCCCGAAGGTGTCGTTGATGATCTTGAGGCCGTCGAGGTCGGCGTAGAGAAGGGACATTGTTTTCTTGGAGCGGTTGGCGATCTTCAACTGCTGGTCGGCCAGGGTGAAGAAGCCGCGACGGTTATGGAGCCCGGTCAGCTCGTCGGTCAAGGACATCTCCCGGAGCTCGTCTTCCTTTCTTTTCCGGTCGACGGCGATGGCATAGAGGGCCGCCATTTGTTCCACGGCCTCGAGGTCCCTCTCGGAATAGAGGTTCTCGGAATTGGCCACGATGATGAGGCCGACGAGGTGGCCGTCCATGAGGGCGGGAACCGCCAGCAGCTGGGCGACCGGGAAGTGCCATTTCGGCAGGTCCGTGTACCGCGGGTCGAGGGTGGGCAAGTTCGCCAGGATGGCCTTCTTGTCGTTGATGACCGAGCGCCAGATGCCCGAAGACTCGTGGGCCGCCGCGTTGGCTTCCGGGTGCCTGGCGGCCATCTCCTGGGCATCCTCCGTCATGGCCGCGGGGACGAGCTTCGCCGACTGGCGTTCGACGTAGCCGACGAAGCAGGTCCGGCTGGAGGTCAACCGGCGGGCGTGTTCGAGGATCAGGCCGGACATCTCTTCGATCGGCGTCGGCAGGAGCAGTTGTCGCGAAACGTTGGCCAGGGAGGTCTTGATCTGCAAGTTCCAGGCGGCTGCCTTGTCCGCTTGTTTCTGCCGGCTGATGTCTTCGATGGAGCCATCATAAAAGAGGACCTGCCCACGCCGGTCCTTGACCGCCCGGACCGAATCCCGGACCCAGATGATCGTCCCGTCGCGCTGCCGGAGCTGGGTCTCGAAGTTCCCGACGAAATTGCTCGCCTCGAGGAGGGACTGCCAGTTCTCGCGGTCGCTCTGGTTGAGGTGAAGGTCCCAGGCGTTGACTTTCCTGAGGGAGGCCGTGTCCGCATAGCCGAGGATGCGGGCCATGGCCGCGTTGGCGTCGAGGATCTGACCCGAAGGGGTGGTCCGATAAAGTCCCACGGGGACGCCTTCGAACGACCTGATCTTCTCTTCGTTGTCCATCATCAGGGCCTGGGCGGCCCGGGCCTTTTCCTGTTCATCCTTCATGGCCTGCTGAGCGCCGGCCTTGACGAACGCCAGGGCCGCGATCTTGGCCAGGGTCAGGGCCAGGTTCAGATCGTGGTCCCTCCTTTCGGGAAAGGCCAGCCCTTCGAGCTCGAGGATGCCCAGGATCTCCCCGCCGCTGGCGATCTTGAGAAGGAGCCCGCCGCGTCCTTCGGTCCAGGCGTAATCGGCGTTGAGGGACATGATCCGGTCCTGGGGCGTATCTTCGGCCGGCGTTCCCTGAGAGAGGGACCGGACGGGATGATATGCGATCTTTTGCGGAGAGAGAAGAACGCGGAAGATCTCGAGGATGTCGTTCCGGGTTTCCTCCTCAGTTTGAGTCCTCGTCAAGGTCCCGAGGAGATGGCCGATCCGGCTGTAGTCGGAGATCTGCTGCCGCAGCGCCGCCACCCGGTCCTCGAGGCCCTCCCGCTCTTTCTCCGACTGCCAGGAATGCAGGGCCCGGACGAGGCTCATCCTGAAGTGACCCAGCCCCGCGAAATAGATTTCGGAGGGCAGGCGCAGGAACCGGGCGAAGGCCCTGAGGTCGTTCTCGATCTTGGGGTACACGCCCGTGTCGAGGAGGACGATCCTTTTCGCCGATTCCCGGAAGAACTCCTGGGCCTTCTTCCGGTCCGAGGGCCAGAGCCGCCCGACATGGTGCTCCCAGCTCTTCAGCCATCCGGGGAGGAGAAGGAGGGCCTCGCCCTGGAGGAAGCGGTCCAGGACGTCCTTGTCCGCGATCCATTCAAAGCACTGACTTTTCTGGTCGACCTGGCAGGCGTTCTTGAAACCGGGCTGTCCCTTCGCCTGGGTGAGGCAAAAGCTCCCGACCAGCAAAACAGGATGTCCGTCCGTCGCGCGGGAGCGGACCGCTTCGTCGAGGCCCTCCCACCGGGCTTCGGCCTCATCGCATTCCACCTGAAGGGGCAGGAAATCGACATCCCTGAACTCAGGGAGTCCGGACATGGCCCTCACCTCGCGCTCAAGGTTGGAACAGATGATCAGGCTAAGCCGATGAGCCATTTCACTCCGTCCGTCCGGCGTTCATTCCGGTCTTCCTGATTTCGATAAATGTGTCCTATATTAGGACATATAGATTATAACTAAAATATTTGTCGAAAATCAAGATAAATATTAAAATGAAGATATTCGAATGTTCATATTACTTACATATATTTAAGAGACCTTATGTCTAACCTATTTATTTATATATAAGTTATAATAATGTTGTTCTTTATAGAAAAAAACTAATTTTTTGGCTTCTTGTGCCGGCTTGGAGCTAGGTAGCCCCCTTCGGTTATCGCCAGCCGATCCGCCGCCTCCGGGTTTGGAGTTCTTCGGTCTTTCGAAGACGTTGCCGGCAACGTCTCTCCGCCCATTTTTTTTAGGTTGGCAAAACCCGGACTTTCCTCTAGAATATCTAGGTCATGATTTATTTCGAAGGCATGACCCCTCACGGTAAATCTTTAAGGAGGCTTTCATGAAGAAACTCTTCTCTTGGACCATGGCGGCCTTGATCCTGGTTTCTGTCGCCGCGCTGCCGGGATACGGGCAGAACGCCCAGGATGTCCTGAAAAAGATGATCGACGCCCAGGGCGGACGCAAGTACCTGGAAACGGTCAAGGACACCACGAGCTCGGGAACTATGGAGCTCGTATCGATGGGCATGAACGGGACTTTCACGCTCTACCAGAAAGAGCCGAACAAGTACCGGATGGACATGGACATCATGAACATGGCCATCACCCAGGCCTATGACGGCCAGAAAGCCTGGTTCACCAACCCCCAGACGGGGGCGACCGAGGAGATGCCGGAAGCCCAGGCCAAGGAATTCGCCCGTCAAGCCATGGGCAACGATTACCTTCTCAATCCGCAGAAATACGGCATCACCTATGCCGTCAAGCCGAAAGCCAAGATCGAGAACAAGGAGTACCTGGTCCTCGAGCAGAAGACCGCCGACGCCCACGTGACCACGATCTACATCGATCCGGCGACATACCTCCCTTATAAGACGGAAACCATGGGACTCGGCCAGGGGGGGGTGGATGTCAAAACGGAGGCGTATCCGTCCGACTACCAGAAGGTCGGCCAATCCCTCGTGCCGCACACGGTCAAGATTCTCCAGGACGGCGCTGAGTTCGTGAAAATGACCATTACCAAGGTCACGTACAACAACAACCTCGAGGATTCCCTCTTCTCGATGAACAAGTGATCTTCGCTCTCTCCGGATGACGACCGGCTGGGCCGGAAGCCGGAGGGCTCTTTTTTGAAAGATCGGGACCCTCATTGAGGGGACGGACCCGGTTCGCCGGGCCTTGGGGAAGGAGACCGGGCCGGGCCAGCGACGAAGGGCGGGCCGGTCAGGATCCCGCGGCAGGGGAAGGCCGGGACGACGCGTTCCCCTTTTTCTTGTCCGCCAACTCTTCGATGTCCAGGACCGTGGCCAGCATCTCCCCCTCGGCGGCGACCTCGCCCTCGACGAGGGCTTTCCCCTTCATCTGAAAGATCCGCCCTTTCCGCCGGATCCACTGGACCTCGATCCGGATCTGGTCTCCGGGGGTGACCATCCTCTTGAACTTGGCCTTGTCGAGCTTGCTCAGGAGAATGAACTTGCGGTCGGGGTCCGGGATCGAGTTGAAGAAAAGGACGGCCCCGGCCTGGGCGATGGCCTCGATGATCAGGACGCCCGGCATGATCTTCCAGTCGGGGAAATGCCCTTGGAAGAACTGCTCGTTGCAGGTCACGTTCTTCAGGGCCACGATGGACTTTTCCGGGGTGAAATCGATGACCCTGTCGATGAGCAAGAAAGGGAACCGGTGCGGAAGAAGCCTGGAGATGTCTTCGACCGAAATCATGACGCGACCTCCCATGATGCCTTGTCCGGCCTCCGGGCCGCTAAAACGTCGTGCCGACGGCGAAACGGAAGGCGAAGTTCGAATTGCTGTTGATGGTTGTGCGGTTGTTGTACGCGAAGATCAGCCTGAAGGGGACCCGGAGCGCCGGGATGAAGATCCGGGCTTCGACGCCGGTCGACGTGTACATGTCCGACAAGCTGAAGTTTTGGGCCGGCGCGAGCGAGTTCCCGACATCATAGAATAAGATCGCATACAGGGGCCCGCCGACGGGGATGATGTACTCCGCGTTGATGACGATGGACTTGTTGCCGCCCATGTTGTAGCCGTTCACGTCCCGGGGGCCGATCGTGTAGACTTCGTAGCCCCGGATGGAGCGTTCCCCGCCGAGGAATGACTTTTCCCAGTAGGGCACCAGGGAGTTGTCGTAGGCCCTGATGTAAACGTATTCGACATGGAAGCCGATCGTGTGCTTGGCGATGAACGGCTGGTAGTGGGCGAACTCGAGCTGGGGCTTGATGATGTTGATATCGCCGCCGAGGAACGACCCGGCGAACTTGACCGAGGCCGAGTACATGGTCCCCCGGGTGGGCGTCAGGGGGCTGTCGATCGTCGACCGGTAGATCATCGGGGTGATGGAGCTCTCATAATACTCGCCGGAGCCGTAGATCGACGACATCAGCGAGTCCGCAGGATAGGAAACGTTGACCCTCTGGATCGTGTACGTCGCGTTCGCCCGCCAGTAGCCGAGGAGCCGGGCCCCCAGGGTCAGGTCAACGCCGATCGATTTCTGGGTGTAGAGACCGAGGGAGCTGTAGTCGGCATACCGATCGTAGAGATTGACGCCGGCCGTCATCGGCTGGTCGAACAGGTAGGGCTCGGAGAACCCCACCGAGTAGTTCTTGACCCGCTTGCCCTGCTGGAGCTGGAGGTCCACGTTCTCTCCGGACCCCAGGAAGTTGACCGTGGAGTAGCCAAAGGCCACGAAGGTCCCGTCGTACCCGCTGTAGCCGGCCGAGAACTGGATGTTGTTCCGCTGGAGCTCCTTGACCGGCACGACAACGTCCATCTTGGTCGGGTCGTCGGGGTTCGGCTTCATGTCGGGGTCCTTCTCGAGGTCCACGAGACCGAGCTGCTTGATGCGGAGCAGGCTGTCCTTGAACATCGCCAGGCTGAACCGGTCGCCTTCCCGGACCAGCATCTCCCGGCGGATGACCTTGTCCTTGGTGTAATTATTGCCCTTGAACTCCAGGCGGTTGAGATAGACGATCTCGCCCTCGTAGACGGAAAAGGTGACGTTGACGACCTTTCTCTTGGGGTCGAGGTTCTCCACGGGCGCGACCTGGATGTAGAGGTGCCCGAAGTTACGGTAAAGCTCCGCGATGTCCTCGACCGTTTTCTCCCGGAGCTTGATGTTGTAGACCTCGCCCGGCTGGAGCTTGACCAGGTTCCGGAGCCCCTTGGCGGCGAAGGCCTTGTTCCCCTCGATCCTGATCTCGCCGGTCCGGTAGAGGTAGCCGGGGTTGACGGGGATGATGACGCGCATCATCTTCTGCTTCTTGAAGAAAACATTCTGTTTTTCGTATTCCTCGACCCGGGGCTCCCCGACCGTGGCCTCCATGTACCCGTTCTCCTGATACATCTTCTTGATCTGGTCGGTGCCTTCCTTGAGCTTGTTCTGCTTGTACACGTCTTTGCCGGCGGCCCAGTTGAAAAGGGTGTGGGGCCGGTTTTCACTCATGGCCCAGCGGAGGGCGCTGGCGGGCATCTTCGTGTCGCCCACGAAGACGACGTCGCCGACCCGGACCTTGGGACCCTCGTCGATCTTGATCAGGACCTCGACCTCGTTCTTGCCCTGCTTCCTGGCCTCGATGTCGATCTTGGCCGCCAGGAGGCCCTTTTCGCTGAGAAGGTCCATGATCGTCTGCTTCACCTTCTGGACCTTGGCGGGGCTGTAATAGGAATAAGGAAGAATGAACTGGTCTTTTTCCTTGAGCTTGCTGACGATGTCGCTTTCCTTGAGCTTTTTCCCGGTCTTGAAGGTCAAGGCCTTGATGATGGGGTTCTCCTCGACCGTGATCCGGATGATCTTTCCCCGCGTCCCGGGGAGGTCCTCGATCCTGAGATTGGCGAAAAAGCCGGTGGACCAGAGGACCCGGAAGTCCCTTTTGACCTGGTCTTCGCTGAAGTAATCGCCTTCCCTCACCGAGATATAATAGAGGATGGTCTCCCGTGTCACCCGGTCGTTCCCGGCGACCTCGATCTTCTCCAGGATCTCTTGGGCGGAGAGCAGTCCGGGGAGGACGGCCAGGAACAGCGCCAGGATGATCTTTCTCATTGAGCAATCCTTATACCATATTCTCCCCGTTTTATCAAAAATCGGCCGGGGGCCCGGCCCTTCCTGGAGCGCTGTCCGCACCGGGGATGACGAGGCATAGATGGACGGGCCGGCCTGCCTGTCACATTGTCCTTAACTCAGGGGTTCGGATAAAAGTTTCAGCTCCCCGGCCTCCATGAGGTAGAGCTTATGGCAATACCGGGCGATCTTCTCGTTGTGGGTGACGATGATCGAGGACAGGTCTTTCCTCGCGTGGAGGTCGAGGATCAGGCGGAGGATCATCTCGCCCGATTTCCAGTCGAGGTTTCCCGTGGGCTCGTCGGCCAGGAGCAGCCGGGGTTCGCTGACCAGGGCCCGGGCGATGGCCACCCGCTGCTGCTCGCCGCCCGAGAGCCGGCCCGGACGGGCATCGGCCTTCTCCTCGAGCGAGACATCTACGAGCAGGGCGCGGGCCCGGTCGAAGGCCTCTTTCCTCCCGAGCCCCTGGATCATCAGGGGGAAGCTGACGTTCTCCAGGGCCGAAAATTCGGGGAGGAGATGAAAGAACTGGAAAACGAAGCCGATCTTCCGGTTCCTGACGGCGGCGACGTCCCGTTCTGTTCCGGCGAACAGGTCCTCGCCGTCGAGGATTACCCGGCCCTCCGAGGGCCGGTCCAGGGCGCCGAGGAGGTTGAGGAGCGTCGTCTTCCCGACCCCGGAGGCTCCCATGATGGCCGCCAGGTCCCCCCTTTGGAGCTCGAAGTCCAGGCCCTCGAAGACGCGGAGGACCCCCTTGGGAAGGGGATAGAATTTCCCCAGGTTTTCGGCCTTCAACAGGATGTCATTCATATTTCAAAGCCACGACCGGGTCGACCTTGGAGGCGCGCCAGGCCGGGAAGAGGGTCGAGACGAAGCTGATGGCGAGGGTGACGCCGACGATGGCCAGGAGGTCGACGGTGCTGAGCCGGAACGGGACGTAGGAGATCTGGTAGACGTCCACGGGGACCCGGATGAGCTGGAACGTGTTGGCCAGCCAGCACCAGGCGAGCCCGAGGAGGACGCCGAGGCCCGTTCCCAGGACGCCGATAAGGGCGCCCTGGTAAAAGAACACCCGCCTGATGTTCAGGGGCGTCGCCCCCATGGCCATGAGGATCCCGATGTCCCTCGTTTTCTCCATGACCATCAGGATCAGGGTTGCGATGATGTTAAGGGCGGCCACGATGACGATCAGCGCGATGGTCAGGAACATGATGTTCTTCTCGAGCTTCAGGGCCGAGAAAAGGTTCCGGTTGAGTTCCATCCAGGTCGTCACATAAACCGTGGGCGGCAGCCCCGCCTTGATCCGCCCGGCGATGGCCGGCGCCTCGAAGATGTTCCGGATCTTGACCTGGAGGAAGCTCACCCGCCCTTCGAGGTTGAAAAGCTTCTGGGCCGTGGGCAGGGAGACCAGGGCCGTCGTGGCGTCGAACTCGTACAGGCCCGTGTTGAAGATCCCCGTGACCAGGAACCTCTTGCGCTTCGGCAGGAGCCCCATCGGCGACAGGTTCGAGGAGGCCGTGACGACGTCCACGATGTCCCCCGGCTGGGCACCGATCTCGAAGGCGAGCTGCCGGCCGAGGAGGATGCCTTCGCGCTCGCCGCCCGGCGCCGGGACCTTGCCGGCCTCGAGCTTCTGGAGCCAGGCGGCGCCGGGGAGCTCCCGGCCGAAATCAAGCCCTTTGAGCAGGGCCCCCTTGGTCTTGGCCAGCCCGGTGATGATGACCTCGTTATAAACGACCGGCGTCACGGACAGCACCCCCTTCTCTGCCTGGACCTTGTCCGCGACTTCGAGGTAGCGCGGCAGGCCCTCGCTCGAGAGGTCCTGGACCATGATGTGCGACGTGGCCCCCAGGATCTTGGCCTGGACGTCCTCCTGGAAGCCCGTGATGAGGGCGATGGCGATGACCAGGGCCGCGACCCCGATCATGATCCCGAGGATGGAGATCAAGGTGATGACGGAGATGAAGGCCTGCTTTCTCCGGGCCGTCAGGTAACGGCGCGCGACGAACAGCTCGAATGTCATCGGCGTCTCAACTCCGGCCCCGCGACCCCGCCGCCGTGCGTTCGCTCATCTCGGCCTGAGGAGCGGGAACAGGATGACCTCCCGGATGGACCTCCGGTTGGCCAGGATCATGGTCAGCCGGTCGATGCCTATGCCCTCCCCTCCCGTCGGCGGCAGTCCGTACTCGAGGGCCTCCACGTAGTCCATGTCCACGGCGTGGGACTCCTCGTCCCCCTTCTTCTTCTCCTCCGCCTGCTCCTCGAAGCGGGCCCGCTGTTCGGCGGGGTCGGTGAGCTCGGAAAACGCGTTGGCGATCTCCATCCCCCCCGCGAGGAGCTCGAACCTCTCGGCCTCCTCGGGATCGTCCCGAGAGGTCTTGGCCAGCGGCGAGATCTCCTTGGGCGGGTTCATGATGAACGTCGGCTGGACGATGTTGTCCTTGACGAACCGGTCAAAGATGATGTCGAGGGCCTTCCCGTAGGTCAGGGGCTTTTTGTCCGGGGCCAGGGTCGCCGCGAACTCCACGAGGTCCTTTCGGTCGGAGAACCGGCTGGGGGCCAGGCCGCTGTATCGGACGCAGGCGTCCATGAACTTCAATCTCGGATACGGCCTTTTGAAAGAGATCGTCTGCTCGCCAAAGGGGACCTCGTCGGTCCCGAGGAGGCTGAGGGCCATCCCGGTCAGGAGCTCTTCGGTGAGGTCCATCATGTCGTAATAATCCTTGTACGCTTCATAGAACTCGAGCATGGTGAACTCCGGGTTGTGCTGGGCGTCGATCCCTTCGTTCCGGAAGCTCCTGTTGATCTCGTAGACCTTGTCGAGCCCGCCGACGACGAGCCTTTTCAGGTAGAGCTCGGGCGCGATCCGGAGGTAGAGGTCCAGGCCGAGGGCGTTGTGGGACGTCCTGAAGGGCCGAGCCAGGGCGCCGCCGGGGATGGTGTGCATCATGGGCGTCTCGACCTCAATGTAGCCCCGGGCGTCGAAGAAGCGGCGGATGTAGGCCACGATGGAGCTCCGGAGGCGGAAGACGTCGCCCACCTCGGGGTTCATGACGAGGTCGAGGTACCGCCTCCGGTAGCGGAGTTCGATGTCCTGGAGGCCGTGCCACTTCTCCGGGAGCGGGTGGAGGGCCTTGGCCAGGAACGTGAAGGACTCGCAGAGGACGGTCAGCTCGCCCGTCCGCGTCTTGAACAGGGTCCCGCGGACCGAAAGGACGTCGCCGATGTCGAGCAGGGAAAAGAGCTCGTAGGTCCGGGCCCCCGCGACGTCCTCCCGGATATAGGCCTGGAGCCGGGCCCGGCCGTCCGAGATGTGGAAGAACGTCGCCCGGCCCATTTTCCGGATCGAGAGGATCCGCCCCGGGACCTCGACGGGCATCTTCTTCTCCTCGAGCTCCTCCTTGGTGAGCGAGGCGAAGGCGCCGACGATCTCGTGGACGGAGTGGGTCCTGCCGGCCTTGTACGGGAAAAGATCGACCCCCTCCTCGGCGAGGCGGCGGAGCTTCTCCCGGCGGGCGAGTTCCTGGTCAGTGTCCCGCTCGTCGGGCCGGGGCGGTTCCTGTCCTTTTTCCTGGATGTCCTCTCTCTTGCTCATGGTGTCCTTCTTGGCCCGCTCCGGCCGGGGGGGGCGGGGCGCGGCTTGAGCCGCTTCTTGATGGCGTCGAGGATCCCGTTGACGAACGTCGCGGACTCCTGTCCGCTGTATCGCTTGGCGATCTCGATCGCTTCGTTGATGACGATGGCCGGGGCCAGGGCCGGCGCATAGAGGAGCTCGCAGACGGCGATCCTCAGGATGTTCCTGTCGACGACGCCCATGCGCGCCAGGCGCCAGTTCTTCGAGGCCGACTGGATGGAAAGGTCGATCTCGTCGCGGCGGTCCATGATCCTGTCGACGAGCCAGCCGCCGTATTCCCGGACGTCGCCCGTCGTTTTTTGGTATTCCCAGTACTGGCGGATGAGGGTCCGCGGGTCGGCCGTATTGAACTCGAGCTGGAAGAGGATCTGGAGCGCGCACTCCCGCGCTTTCCGTCGTTTCCCCATGGCGGGCCCCTCAGGATCCGGTCAGCGGAGCCCCGACTCCTTGAGCAGATTCAGCGTCTCGACCAGGGAGAAGGCGGAATCGTAGCCCTTGTTCCCGGCCTTGGTGCCGGCCCGCTCGATCCCCTGCTCGACCGTGTCCACGGTCAGGATCCCGAAGGCGATCGGGACGCCCTCCTCCATTGCGATCTGGGCGAGGCCCTTGGTGACCTCGGCGCCGAGGAAATCGAAATGGGGCGTGTCGCCGCGGATGAGGGCCCCGATGCAGAGGATGCCGTCGGCCTTCCCGGCCTTGGCGATCTTCTTCGCGACCAAGGGGACCTCGAACGACCCCGGAACCTTGTAAACCGTGAGGTCGGCGTCCTGGGCGCCCATTTTTTCCAGAGCCTCTAGCGCCCCTTCGAGCAGCCGCTCGGAAATGAAGCTGTTGAACCGGCTGACAACGATCCCGATCTTGAATCCTTTGGCCTGAAGCTTTCCTTGGTAGGTTTTCATCTCCTTCATGCTCCTCCCGGTGTGATCCGTTTTTCATAGATGCGGTACTTGCGATAGGGCGCCGCCCCGATCGAGGCCGCGAAGCGGTTGATGGCCTCGTTATCCTCGAGCTGCCAGGACAGTTCGCACCATCCGTAGCCCTTGGCGATGATCGCCTTTTCGAACTCGTCGTAGAGGAGATAGGCCAGGCCCGTGTGCATGTACTCGGGGATGACTCCGAAGACGAGCGCCCGGACGCCCGTGATCTTGCGCCGCCCGGCCAGGAACTTGAAGATCCCGAAGGGCACCAACCGGCCGTTCATCTTGATGAAGACCTGGTTGAAATCGGGGAGGGCGCAGGCGAAACCGACCGTCCGCCCCCGATGCTCGGCGAAGAGGACGAGGTCCAGGTCGGCCAACTGGGCCAGGTTCTTGGCCATGTGCTTCATCTCGTTTTCCGTCCAGGGGACGAAGCCCCAGTTGTTCCGCCAGCCGTCGTTGTAGATCCTGGCGATGTCCATGGCGTCCTGCTGGAGCCGGGCTTTGGTCACGGTCCGGAAGGTGAACTGTTGCAAGCTCCGGAGCCGCTCCATGAGCTCTTCGGCCTTGGCTGAGCGCTGGCGGTCCCGGGTCATATGGAACGCGTGGAGGTCCTTGGCCTTGGCCAGGCCGCACGCAGCCATGAGCTCGAGGTAGTACCGCGGGTTGTAGGGCATCATGACGACCGGCGGGGCCTCGAAGCCCTCGAGGAGGAAGGCGCACTCGTCGTTCAGCGATAGGTTCACCGGACCGCGGAGGATGTCCATGCCCCGGTCCCGGCCCCAGGCCGCTGCGGCGTCGATGAGCTCCCGGGCCGTCTCGGGGTCGTCGAAACTCTCATAGAGCCCGAAAAAGGCGACCCTCTCGTGGTGGCACTCGTTGTGGTTCCGGTCGAGGATCGCGGCGATGCGGCCGACGACATCGGGCCCGCGATAGGCCAGGAAATAATCGGCCTCCGCGTGCTCGAAAAAGGGATGCTTCCGGCGGTCGAGCCTGTCCTTCATCTCCATGAGGAGCGGCGGGACCCAAAAAGGATCGCCCTTGTAGACTTTCCAGGGAAAACGGATGAACTTCTTCAGGTCGAGCTTCGTGTGGACCTTCCTGACTTCAATCCCGTTCATGACCTCTCCTTCCCGGGTCCGGACGGGCCTTATTCTAGCAGATGTCGGCGCGTTTTGCACCAAAAAGAAGGCCCGCCGAAAGGCCTTGATGATGGGGACGAAGGACGGACGGTCGCGCCGAGAGCCGCGGCTTGAGCAACGGAAGGGTTTATGATAACTTGGCCCTATTCGGAGCGCCGCCAATCCCCGACGAGGAGAGGATCATGAAAACGAAGACGCGATTCGAGGAGCTCCCTCCCGACCGCCTGCGCTGGACCTGCTGCCCTGAAGGCATCCCCTTCTCTTCAAGCGACGAGGCCCCGGCGTGCGAGGACATCATCGGGCAGGAGAGGGCCCTCAAGGCCATTCAGACGGGCCTGGACATCAAGAGCCTCGGCTACAACATCTTCATTACGGGCCTGGTCGGCACGGGCCGGACGACGACGATCAAGCAGCTTCTGGAACGGCTCGAGGAGGGCGATAAGACGCCGGACGACATCCTTTACGTCAACAACTTCAAGTCCCCCGACGAGCCCCTCCTCATCACCCTCCCGGCGGGCCAGGGCAAGGTCTTCAGTGAGGCCATGGGAAAGCTGATCGACATGCTCCGCAAGAGCATCCCGAACCTCCTCAAGAGCCCGTATTATACCGACAAACGGGACGCCCTGGTCGAGGCCCAGCAGAAGAAGCAGCGGGAGATCCTCCAGCGCTTCGAAGAGCAAGTGGCCCAGGAAGGCTTCTCCGTGATCCAGGTCCAGATGGGCCTCTTCACCCGGCCGGACCTCATCCCGGTCATCGAGGGGCAGGCCATCCCGTTCAATAAAATCGAGGAGCTGGTCAAGGAGAAGAAGATCCCGAAGGAGACCCTGGAGCGGCTCAAGGCGAAGTACGAAGAGCTGACGGCTGAGCTCGAGGCCCTTTTTGAGAAGCTCAAGGAGATCGACGAGGAGACCCGGACCCTCCTCAAGAGCTGGGACGAGGAGAGCATCTCGCCGCTCATCAAGGGCGGCATCGACGAGATGCGGGCCAAGTTCCCCTCGCCGAAGATCGTGGCTTACCTGGCCGACGTCGAGCAGAATCTCGTCAAGACGATCGACCTTTTCAAGAACCAGAAGAAGGACGACAGGGACAAGGACCAGGCGGACGAATTCCACGACTACCAAGTCAACCTCCTCGTCGACAACGCGGACCAGAAGGGGGCCCCGGTCATCATGGAGACCAACCCGACCTACACGAACCTGTTCGGCTCGATCGAGCTCACCTATTCCCGGATGGGCCCCGGCCAGACCGATTTCACGATGATCAAGGCCGGCTCCTTCCTCAAGGCCAACGGAGGGTACCTCGTCATCAACGCCCTGGACGCCTTGGTCGAGCCGGGCGTCTGGATGACCCTCAAGAGGACCCTCCGCAACCAGATCTTCGAGATCCAGAACTATCTCTCGATGTACTTCTTCTCGACCTCCCGGATCAAGCCGGAGCCCGTGAAGTGCGACGTCAAGGTCGTGATGATAGGCGACACGTACATCTTCAACCTCCTCTACTTCCAGGACGAGGACTTCAAAAAGATCTTCAAGATCAAGGCCGAGTTCGACTCGGAGATGACCAAGGACGGGAAGGCCATCGGCGACTACATCCGGTTCATCAAGAAGATCTGCCACGAGGACGGGCTCCTCTCCTTCGACAGGGAGGGGATCGCGGCCCTCGTCGAATACGCCACCCGGATCGCCGGGCGCCAGCGGAAGCTCTCGACCCGCTTCCACGTCATCGCCGACGTCATCCGCGAGTCGAGCTACTGGGCCCGGAAGAACGGCCGGCCCGCCGTCGCCGGCGCGGACGTGGACCAGGCCATCCGGGAGCGGTTCGAGCGGGTCAGCCTGTACGAGGACAAGGTCCAGGAGATGATCGAGGAAGGGACGATCATGATCGATACCGAGGGGAGCGTTGTCGGACAGGTCAACGGCCTTTCGGTCTACGACATGGGCCAGTTCATGTTCGGGAAGCCGACGCGCATCACGGCCCGGACGGCCATGGGCAGGGCCGGGGTCATCAACATCGAGCGGGAGGCCGACCTCAGCGGACCGACCCATAACAAAGGCGTCCTCATCCTCGGCGGCTATCTCCGGGGGAAATACGCGACCCGGAAGCCCTTCGCCCTCTCGGCCTCTCTCGCCTTCGAACAATCCTACGGCGGCGTCGACGGCGACAGCGCATCATCGACCGAGGTCTATGCCATCCTGTCCAGCCTGTCCGGGCTCCCGCTCCGTCAAGATCTCGCGGTCACCGGGTCCCTCAACCAGAAGGGCGAGATCCAAGCCATCGGCGGCGTCAACGAGAAGATCGAGGGCTTTTTCGAGGTCTGCCGGGCCAAGGGAGTGACCGGGACCCAGGGGGTCATCATCCCCCACCAGAACGTCCAGAATCTGATGCTCCGGGCCGAGGTCGTCCAGGCCGTCAAAGAGGGAAAATTCCACATCTACCCGGTCAAGACGATCGATGAGGGCATCGAGATCCTGACCGGCGTCGAGGCCGGCCAAGCCCGGGAAGACGGGACGTTTGAGGACGGGACAGTCCACTTCCTCGTGGACCGAGAACTCCAGAGGCTGGCCAAGGGCTGGAAGGCCTTCTCCGAGGCCGAGGAAAAAGGCCGGGAGGGCGAAGCTCCGGATTCTTAACCGGGGATGGCCAGGCCTGCCGCCTTCCGCAGGCTCGCCACTTCGGTTTTTTTCAGATAACGCCACTCTCCCGGCCGGAGCCCGTCGAGCGTCAGGCCGGCGAATTGAACGCGCAGAAGCCCTTTGACGGGATATCCCAGGGCTTCGAACATCTTCCGGATCTCCCGCTTCCGTCCCTCGTGAATCTCGACCCGGAGGAGGGTTTTCCGCAAGCTCCGCCGCAGGACCTGGATCCGGGCCAGCGCCGTCCGCCGTCCCTCAAGAAAGACGCCCCGCCGGAGGTTCTCCAGGTCGTCCTCGGGCGGCTCCCCCTCAACCCTGACCTCGTAGACCTTGCCGGCCCCGTGCTTGGGATGGGTAAGACGGTGGGCCATCTCCCCGTCATTGGTGAGGAGGAGGGCCCCCTCGCTCTCCGCGTCCAGGCGGCCGACCGGATAGACCCGGACCGGGAGCTTCGGCAGGAGGTCCATCACCGTGGGCCGGCCGAAGGGATCCTTGACCGTGACAACGCGGCCGGAGGGCTTGAAGAGGAGGATGTAGACGGGCCGCTCGTCCCCTCCCCTGACCGCCCGGCCGCCGACGTCGACCCGGTCCCGGGCGGGGTCAATCTTCTGGCCGAGCTCATCGACGACCCGGCCGTTGACCCTGACCCGGCCGGCCTCGATGAAGCGGTCCGCTTCCCGCCGCGAGCAAACGCCCGAGTGGGCCAGGAACTTGTTCAAGCGGACGAACATGCGGGACGGCGTCTCCTCGGGGACCATTATGTTTTTCCCCCCCGGGCCATGTCAAGGCGGCCCCTTCCATTAGGGATGAAGCGGCACTTACGGAAAGACAGGAGGCTCGGGGGGAAAGAATCGGAACGTCATGCGAGCCCAACCAACTAAGAAGCGGAGGCCAACACCGAAGCCTGATAGGAGCGACCGCCCGCCCCTAAGAACCGCTCACAGGAAAATCGGTCCTTTTGTTGCGACGCCGAATTGTTCTTATTAATTTGATCTGCCCCGCCCTGAATATACCACTTCTGGATCGTATCGTATGCCCGATGAAAATAGACCGCGAAAACAGCAGGGTTTGAACAGCGAACCCTGCGCTACATTACTTCGATTTAACTACCCTGGCCGCGCCCCCCGCCGCGAGCTGGCTTCTGTTTCTGCTGCAGCTGCTTCGTCTGCTGCGTGTGTTTTTGGTGCAATTGCTGCGTCTGTTGCTGGTGTCGCTGCTCCAGCTGCTGCGTTTTCGCTGCATTTGAATGCTGTTTCGCCAACCGCTGATGCTCCATTTCCTGCTGCTGCTGGAGTTTCTGCCGCTCTTGGTTCTGCCTCGTGACTAACTGTTCCTGCTGCCTCTGGTATTGCTGGTCCACCTTCGGGTTCCCCGTCTTAGGAACAGCGGGCCGTTCGACGGGCGGCAAGTCCTTAGGATGGGCGGCAAGGTTGGGGCGAGAGGTCGCAGCAACTGCCGGCGTGCCGCGGTTCGCAGAATACTTTTGTTGCGGATTATTGCGGGCAGCCCACGCATGTTGAGTCTGAGCGCCTACAGGCCCCATATGTGTCCCACGAGCGGCGGCCTCTTCTTGAGCGGAGGCGCGGGCGTTGATTCCGCCGTTACCGCCGTTGTAGCTGACGTGGTTCATCCTGCCCTCGTTCACCCTTGTATTGTAGACGTTGCGGATGTTGCGGGCGTCGACGTTGTTGAACGACCTGTTGTAGAAAAAATGCCCGTTTTCCCAGCGTCCGCCTTCATAACCATGACCGAAGTAACCGAAGCCATAGTTGATCCCGCCATAGAAACCTATGGACGGACCCCAGTAGCCTTCATTGAAAAGAAATCCTTCGCCGTCCCAACCCCAATAGCCCGGAGTCCAGAGGTATCCGAGTTCCGGAGCCATCACCCATGTGCCCTGGACCCAATAGTATTCGGCGCCGTCCCAGGCCCAGTATCCCGGCGTCCAGATATAGCCGTCGCCCGGGCACATCGGTTGGGCATAATCGGGCAGCGGCGGCGGAGCTAGGCCGACCCTTATCCCAACGGAGATTTGCGCGAAAGACGCCGTCGACAGGAACACCAGGGCCACGATCAATAGAAGCGAACCGATGACACGGATACGCCCACTGACCGCCTTCTCCTCGATCGCTCCCTGCTTGCTGTGCCACTTTGCCTTTTCTGCCGTTTGTCCAAACATCATGCCTTCTCCTTTCGCCTTTTCGCAGGCGATCCCTGCGTATCGGCTGGTTTAGATTTCAACTAGCCAAGAACACCTGCAAACTTCGTGCCAATTCATTATCGTTATTTCCTCTCCGTTTTCATGAATTCGACTTTCCCACCGAGCCCTGATAGCCATGACAATTTTGGCGAAAAAGGTGGCCCGGTCCTGGATCATCATTTCGGGATTGCTTGGCGGGCAACATTCTCTTTCTTCGGAATTGTCCTTTTTTTCAGGATAGAGGGCCGCCATAAAGGCCATGTCAGGATCTTGGTATCCAGAGGGTGTCCAGCTCAAACTCGAACCTTTTCTTTCCGGCCCCGTATGAATCGTGTAGAATAGAGAATCGACCATGGCCAAGCTGCAAGTCCGGGAATCCCTGTCCATGGCCTGGCTGTCCCTCCGGGCCAACAAGCTGCGCTCTTTCCTGACCCTTCTCGGCATCATCATCGGCGTCCTGACGGTCATCGCCGTCGTCTCCATCATCCAGGGACTGAACAACTACGTCTACACGAAGATGTCCTTCTACGGGGCCAACGATTTTTCCGTCCAGAAGTTCTCGATGGTCGGCACCTCCCTCAAGGATTTCCGCGAACAGATGAAGCGAAAGGACCTGACCCTGACCGAAGTCCAGCTCCTCCGCGACCGGTGCCGGTCCTGCGATCTCATCGGGGCGACCACGAGCACCCAGCAGACCGTCAAGTTCGGCAGCCAGTCCCTGAAGAACACGGAGATCCGGGGCGTCACCCATCTGGACCATGAGATCGGATCGACCCTCGAGCTCGAGAGCGGCCGCCACATCCAGGCTCAGGACGAAACCAATTCCCGGAGCGTCTGCATCATCGGGTCCGATGTCGTGGAGAAGCTCTACCCCACGGTCGACCCCCTCGGCCGGTGGATCAAGGTCGGGACCCAGAATTTCCAGATCATCGGGACCGGCAAAAAGGTCGGAAAGCTCCTGGGGTTCAGCCAGGACAATTACGTCCGGATCCCCATCACCACGTTCATGAAAGTCTACGGCTCCCGCCGGTCCGTCGGCATCAACATCCATACCCAATCCCAGGAGCAGATGGCCCGGGCCCAGGAAGAGGTCCGGACGATCCTCCGGTCGTGGCGGAAGCGGTCATACAAGGACCCTGACGATTTCGCGATCGCCACGTCCGAGACCTTCATCCAGTTCTATAAAACGGCCACGTCCGGCATTTATTTCGCCATGATCGCCATCTCCTCCATCGCCCTGATCGTCGGCGGGATCGTCATCATGAACATCATGTTCGTCTCCGTCTCGGAACGGACCAAGGAGATCGGGATCCGGATGGCCGTCGGGGCCCGCCGCCGGGACATCCTGTTCCAGTTCCTGATCGAGTCGTCCGTGATCTCGGCCCTCGGCGGGATCATCGGCATCCTCCTCGGCTTCACGGTAGCGAAGATCGTCACGGCGACGACCTCCATGCCCTCGAGCGTCGAGCCCTCATCGATCGCCCTGGCGATCTTCATGTCCTGGTCCCTGGGCCTGTTCTTCGGCATCTACCCCGCCAACCGGGCGGCCAAGCTCGACCCGACGGAGGCGCTGAGGTCCGAACAATGAGATTCCAGATCGTCCGCGAGATCTTCGGGATGGCCCTCGATTCGCTCCGGTCCCACAAGCTCCGCTCGTTCCTGACCATGCTCGGGATCATCATCGGGGTCATGACCGTCATCGGCATGGTCTCGGTCATCCAGGGCCTCAACAAGTCGTTCACCCGGGAGCTCCAGTCGGTCGGGTCCGACATGATCGGCGTCATGAAGTACGAGCCGGCCCAGATGGGCCGCATGGACGAGGAGATGCGGACCCGCAAGGACCTGACCCTGGACGATGCCAAGGCCCTCGAAAAAGATGCCACCCTTGTCAAGGCGGTCGCTGTCAGCGTCAGCGTCAGCGTGTTCGAGCAGGTCGAGATCAAGTTCAGGAACACCAAGGTTGACAGCGCCATGGTCATCGGCATGAACGAGAAGTGGCCGACGGTCATGTCATTGTACCTTCCGAGGTTGGGCCGCTTCATCACCGAGGCCGAGGTGACCCACAGCGCCAGAGTCTGTCTCCTCGGCTCCGAGCTCGCCGACAGCCTCTTCCCCAACCTCAACCCCATCGGCAAGGAGATCCGGGTCGGCAACGAGGGCTTCACCGTCGTCGGCGTCCTCAACAAGCGCGGCCAGATGTTCGGCCAGAGCCGGGACAACTTCGTCGGCCTGCCCCTGACGACGCTGATGAAATACTTCGCCTACGAGAAGGACCGGCTGGAGATCATCACCGTCCCCAAGACGGCGGGGACGATGGACGAGACCATCCAGCAGATCAGCGAGGTCCTGCGCGCGCACCGCAAGGTCCCCTACGGCAAGCCCGACGATTTCGCGATCATGACGACCGACACGCTGATCAGCCTCTACAAGCAGATCACGGGCGCCGCCTTTCTCGTCATGATCGTCGTCTCCTCGATCGGCCTCTTGGTCGGCGGGATCGGGGTCATGAACATCATGCTGGTCTCCGTCAAGGAGCGGACGCGCGAGATCGGGATCCGCAAGGCCATCGGGGCCAGGTCCGGCGACATCCTCAAGCAGTTCCTGATTGAGGCCATCGTCCTGACGGGCGTCGGCGGGCTGATTGGGGTCCTGATCGGGTTCGGCATCGCTCTCATCGTCCGGGTCGCGACCCCGCTTCCGGCAGCGGTCTCCCTCTGGACGGTCGCCGTCGGGCTGGCCGTGTCGGTCGGCATCGGCCTTTTCTTCGGTGTCTTCCCGGCCCAGAAGGCCGCGAGAATGGATCCCATCGTCGCACTCCGTTACGAATAAACTCCCCTCGTAACCAAAAAAGGATTCTTCAAGAAAAGGTGGACGTTTCTATATTCCCGGGATAAGGAACCTCGAGCGAGATCCGGGATCGAGGAGGGGAAAATGGAAGCTTCCCGTTTTCCTAAAATCAGCCCCGGGAGTTAAGCGCCAGAAAGCCCTCGATTTCCTGCCGAGTAGGAGCAGAAGGCTGGGCGCCGAGTTTCATGACGGACAAGGCCGCGGCGGCAGAGGCAAACCGGAGGGCGGCGGCGAGCGGCGTTTTTTCGGCCAGGGCGACAGCCAAGGCGCCGTTGAAGATATCTCCGGCGGCCGTCGTATCGACCGGCGTCACTTGAAAGGCCGGGACCATGGTTATAAATCCATCTCCAGCGACGAAACAACCCCGATCCCCCATCGTGATGATGACGAGGCGCGGTCCGCGGGCGCGGAGAGAGGCCGCTGCCTGGTCGGCGCCGGCGGCCGTCCCGGCCTTGATTCCCGTCAGGATCTCGACCTCGGATTCGTTCGGCGTGATGACGCTTACGGATCTCAGTAAATCGTCCTCCAGCGGCTGGGCCGGCGCGGGGTTCAGGATGACGGGGATGCCGCGGAGCCGGGCTATCCTGGCGGCGGCCCGGACTGTTTCCATGGGAGTCTCCAGCGGCATCAGGACGATATCCGCTCCCTCGAAAGCTCTCTCCGCTCCCTGCATGTCTTCGGGGGCGAGAAGGGCGTTGGCCCCGGAGGCCACGGAAATGCTGTTCTCGCCGCTCGCGGCCACGTTGATGAGGGCGACGCCCGACGGGGCCCGGCCGTCCCTCATGATGAACCGGACGTCGATCCCGTCGGCCTCGAAGTTCGCGATGGCCCGGGCCCCGAAAACATCCTCCCCGACGCGGGCCAGGAACGTCACCCGGCCGCCGGCCCGGGCCGCGGCCACAGCCTGGTTCGCGCCCTTCCCTCCGGGAGCCATGGAGAACTCGCCGCCGAGGATCGTCTCGCCCGGCCGGGGAATGCGCGGGACCCTGATGATCATGTCGGTATTGGAGCTGCCGACGACGAGGATCCGTTTCATCTCTTTGGCCTTTCCGCTTTACCGCCCGTCCCGGGGTCCACGGGTCAGGGCGTCTTTGGTTTCCCCTCGCCCGCCTCGAGCCAGGCCCGGGCCGCTTCGACGGCTGAGCCCAGCTTGTCTTTCTCCGGTGTCACGAGCTCCACCAGGGAGGGGCCTCCCCCGCCCTTGACCAGGACCAGCGCCCCGACGATGGGGAGCAGTCCCCGAAGGTCTGTCGCGAGCGAATCGGAGCGGGCGACGATGAGGTGTCCCTGGTTCTCCCCGGCCGCGCCGTAGACGACGGCAAATTCGCCGCTCCTGATGATGTTCAGGGCCAGGGAACGCGCCTCCTCGGGGGTCCTGTCCTCGAGCACGCCGGAGATGATCCTGCCCGAGGTCCCGCCGATGATCTCCCGCGCCTCGAAGAAGGCCAGGCGCTCCTCGAGCCTACGTCCCCGCTTTTTCAAGGCCTTAAAGTCCGCCGCGAGCTTCTCCACCTGTCCGCCCGTGTCCCCGGGCAGCGAGGAAAAGAAACCCGCAATTTTCCGGACGTTCCGGTCTTTCATCCTATAATCGCGGAGGGCCCGGGAGCCGCAGAGGAAATCGAACCGGAGATTTCCCCGGATCTTTTCCGTCCCCAGGACCTTGATCAAGCCGACCTCGCCCGACCGGCGACAGTGCGTCCCGCCGCAGGCGGAATAGTCGTAGCCCGCGACCTCGACGACCCGGAGAAGGCCCTGCTTTTTCGGCGGACGCCTGAGCGGGACAGTGTCGATCTCCTCTTCAGGAACAAAATATGTTTTGACCTCCCGGTCTTCCCAGACGACGGAGTTCGCCCGGTCCTCGACCCTGTCCAGCGCCTCATCGCTGATAGCCCGGAGACCGATCTCCAGGGTCGAGATGTCCGCCCCAAGATGGAAGGACTGCGTCTCTCCCTTGACGACCTCGAAAAAAGCCTGCGACAGGATGTGCTGTCCCGTGTGCTGCTGCATGTGGTCGAAGCGGGTCGGCCAGTCGATCCGGCCGCGGACCGATCCGGCCGGCACGTCTTCCTTGAGCACGTGGAGGATGACGCCGCCGAGGTCGATGACCTTGAGGACCTCGATGCCGCCGAGCGTGCCCTTGTCCCACGGCTGGCCGCCTGATTCCGGATAGAAGCAGGTCTGATCGAGGAGGACGGCCGGAAACCCCTCGTGGGTCCTCTTCTCCAGGACTCCGGCCTCGAACTCTCGGACATAGGCGTCTTCGAAATAGAGCCGCCGGGTCACGGCCGTTCTGGTCGCTTCATCGGGCCCGTGCTCGGACATCTTTCTCACCTCCCCTCAAACGAGCTTGGCGGCACCCGCCAGGCCGAGGACCTTGGCAGTCGTCTTGAAGTGCGTCTTGGCCACCTTGTCGAGGATCCCCGGTCCTTTCGCCCGGACAAGCTTCACGGCCGCCTCCTCCACCTGGGCCGAGGCGCCCTTGGGAAGGTCGGCGCCGATCTCACGGGAAAGAGAATGGAGGCGCGTCAGGAATTCGGCCCGGGCCAGGATCGAGGCCGCCGCGACGGCCGGGTCTTCCTCGGCTCGCGGCATCTGGACGAGCTCGATCGCCCGGCCCTTTTTGAGGAGGGCGTTCCGGACGAACTTCTCGTCACCGAACTGGTCCGTGACCGCCTTCCCGGCGGGCACCCGCTCCAGGATGTTCTCGATGGCCCGGGCGTGGGCCCAGGCCAGAAGCCGGTTGAGGTTCCGGAGCTTCCCATAAAGCTCGTTGTATTTCTCCGGCCCGACGGCGACGATGGAATGGACGTAACCTTTCTTCAGGGCGTCCGCGATCTCCCGGCACCGGGCGTCGGACGTCCGCTTGGAATCCTTGACCCCGAGCTCGCGGAGGACGCCCTCCGCGCCTTCGGGCATGAAAAAGGCGGCCACGACGAGGGGTCCGAAAAAATCTCCCTTGCCCGACTCGTCCGTGCCGATCCGGCCCGGCTCGGATGGAAAAAGTCCCTGTTCCGTCATGAATTCGGTTCCCGGCCCCGCGCCCGTCCCCCTACTCTTTCCGGTGGACGACCTTCCCGTCGAAGACGGTCATCATGGCCTCGACATCTCTGATCTCCTCGGGCGGGATCTTGAAGATGTCGCGGCTGAGGACGACGAGGTCGGCGAGCTTGCCGTCCTCGATCGAGCCCTTGTCATTTTCGGCGAACTCCGTGTACGCGCCGTTGACGGTATATGCCTTGACGGCCTCTTCGACGGAGATCTTCTGCTCGGGGACCCACCCCCCGGGCCTTTTCCCGTCCAGGGTCCGGCGGGTCACGGCGGCGCAGATCCCCGCCAGGGGATCGAGGGGGGCCACGGTCCAGTCCGACCCGAAGGCCAGGACGGCCCCCGCCTCAAGGAGGGAGTGGAACGCGTATGTGGTCTTGGCCCGCTCATGGCCGATCTTTTTCTCGGCCCATCGCCCGTCATCGATCAGATGGTACGGCTGGACGGAGGCGATGAGTCCGAGACGCCCGAACCGGGCGATATCGCCGGGCCTGAGATGCTGGGCATGCTCGACCCGCCAGCGCCGGTCCCGCGGGCCGTCCGCGGCGATCACTCTCTCGAAGATATCCAAGAGGAGGCCGTTGGCCCGGTCGCCGATGGCGTGGATCGCCACCTGGAGCCCGGCCCGTCCGGCCTCGAGGATCCTTTTCTCCATGATCCCCTCCGGATACATCTGTTCGTGGAGGAGGCCGAAGGCCTTCGGGTCGTCGGAGTAGGGCCCGAAAAAACAGGCCGTTCCGGAACCGAGCGAGCCGTCGACGAAACCCTTGAGCCCGGCGAGTTTCAGGCGCAGATTCCCGAAGGGCGACTTGATCTTCAGACGGCTGAGGAGGTCGACCTGGGTGATGGGGATGTAGACATGGATCCGCGCCGTCAGCCGGCCCTGCCGGTCCAGCTCCTCGAAAACCTCGAAGCTCGAGGCGTCGGCCATCTCGTGGACGGAGGTCACCCCGTGCCGGGCGGCTTCGCCCAAGGAGGCCTCGGCGGCCCGGAGCTTTTCCCCGAACGATGGCTCCGGAATTTTTGCGGACACGAGGTCCATGGCTGCGTCCTTGAGGATCCCCGTCGGCTCGCCCGTCTTCGGGTCCTTGACGATCTCCCCGCCGGGAGGGACCGGTGTCGTCCGGGCGATCCCCGCAAGCTTCAGGGCCAGGCTGTTGGCAAGGACCATGTGCCCGTCGTAGCGGTTGACGCAGACGGGATTTGCCGGCGTCACCGCGTCGATCCACTCTTTGCGGGGAAGCTCCGGCGGGCTGAACTGCTCGTGGTCCCAATCCCCGAGGACGACCCACTCCCCCTCCCCGAGGGCGAGGGCCTTGGCCGCGATCCTGGCGGCGAGATCCTCGCGGCTCTTGGCGTCGCGGAGCTGGACGCTGTTCAGGGTGAAGCCGCCGGCCAGGAAGTGGGTGTGGCTGTCGATGAACCCCGGGAGGACGAGCCCGCCCTGGAGATCGGCGACGGTCGCGCCCTCGCCCGAGAGCAGACGGATCTCGGGGGTCGTTCCGACCTTGAAGATCCTGTCCCCCCGGACGGCCACGGCCTGCGCCCACGGCTGCCGGGGATTTCCCGTCCAGACTGAACCGTTGATCAAAACGAGGTCGACCATTTTCCTGCCGTCGAAAACCATATATAAAGGAATTCCCTCCTGAAATCAATCGACCCGGCCGGCGCCTGAACGGGGACGGAAGAAACCGGGCCCAGCAGCCGGTTGGCGGCCCGCTGCGGATATGGTAAAATAAGCGGCTTGACGGACGCTCCGGCGTCCACTCCAGGAGGGACCATGATCGACGCGACCCAGATCCGCAAAGGAATGATCATCATCATGGACGGCACGCTATGGCGCGTCATGGAGATGCAGCTCATCACGCCCGGCCGGTGGAAGGCCATGGTCCAGACCAAGCTCCGCAATATCCAGGTCGGATCCCAGACCGAGCATCGCTTCCGCTCCGAGGAACGCCTCGAACAGGCGTATCTCGAGGAAGTCGAGATGGAATTCCTCTACAAGCAAGGCGACGAATACTTTTTTATGAACCTCGGGAACTACGAGCAAGTCACCCTGACCGCCGAGGCCATCGGCGACGGCGTCAAGTACCTCCTGCCGAACATGGTCATCAAGATCGAGATGTTCGAGGGCCGGCCGGTTGGCGTCGACCTGCCGAACGCCGTGGACCTCAAGGTCGTGAGCACCGAGCCGCGGCTCAAGGGGGCGACCCAGACTTCCATGTACAAGCCAGCGACGCTCGAGACCGGCGCGGTCATCCAGGTCCCCGAGTTCATCAAGGAAGGGGACGTCATCCGGGTCGACACCCGGGACGACAAATACCTCGAGCGGGCGAAGACGAAATAATCCCGTCTCATAACGGCGGGATCATGATCGTGAAATCCCCGACTTTAATAATTCTGGCGATAGACCCCAATGTTCCCGTAGCTGTCCTTGACCCGGACGGTGATGAGGTTTTCGGCGCCCGCCGGGATCCTCACCGAGAACTTGAAGGTCTCGCTCCGGGAATCCGAGATCCCGTCGACGGGGAAGACGACCCGCCAGTCGCCCGGCCGGACCAGCCACTTGACCTCCTCGATGGTCGAGTACGCGTCTTCGGCCTGGAAGGCCACCTCGAGCGTCGCCCCGTTCCTCACGGCCGTGAAATTCTTAATGACCGGCAGCGAGTTGTCGATGACAAGGGGCCGGCTGACCTTCTCGGACTTGAGATCGAGGCCCGCGGGATTGGAGGGCGAATCGGACGCCGTGATCTTGATGAAGTAGGTCCCGTCCGGATACGAGAGCGTGTCGAAGGCGAAGATCGTATCGGCCCAGCCGTCCTGGATGACCCGCCACTCCGTCTCCCCTTCCTTCCGCAGGGAGATCGTATAGCTGAGCGTGTCGCCATTCTCGTCCGAGGCGTCCCAGACGACGGTCTGGAAACCCTTGCGCTCGGCCTTCTTGGCCGGGAAGGTGATCTTAAGATCGTCTTTCTTCGGCGCCTGTTCGGGAAGGCGCTTTTCGAGGCCCATGACGACGTCTTCCTGGTCGGGGGGCTTGAGGAAGACCTCGTTCGGTTTCAGGAGTTCCAGGCGCGTGAGGGTGGGAGCGATGTTGGTCTGGAGGTAGAACAGGGTCAGCGTGTCGAGGACCGGAGAAACATTGCCGGCCTGGGTCTTCAGGAGCGCCCGGACCTGGATGTATCTGGCTTTGGGGCTCAGGACCTGCTCCTCTTTTTTCTGGTAGGGAGGAGACCATTCGCTCCAGGTCGAGTTCGGCTCATAGGTGTTGCCGCTCCGAGTCTGGAGCTGGAGGCTCGCCCCGCCATCCGCGCTCCCGTCCCACGCGATCCGCCCCCAGGAGGCGAGGGTCCGGGCATCCAGGACCTGACTCACGTATTCCCCGGAAAACCGCTGTTCAGGCAGGAGCTGCCCCAGGTAGCAGGGGTTGTTGGAGAGCACGTAGATCTTCGTCTCGAGCGGGACGAGCTCGTAGACCTGTTCTGAGTTCTCCTGGAGGAGGAGCGACACCTTCTCGTCCTTGTCCAGAGAATAGATCCGGCCCTTCGGGCCCGTGCCGAAAATGACCTTCTGGTCGCCCGCCCGCCAGAGAAGCGTGTAGATCATCTCGTCGTCGGAGCTCCAGAGCATCCTGGCCATCCCGTCGCCCGATATCCGGTAAAGCGCGCCCGAATCCTTCTGGAAGGGTGATAGCGCCGGGGCGGGATCGGCCACGGACGATCCCGGGACACCGGGAGCGCTGACGGAGCTGACCGTGACGCTGACGGCCGCGTCGGAGCGGCGCTGGACCGTTGGGACATCCTCCTTCCTGGACTTGGAGGGGGCCCCGGACGCGGCGGCATAGATCAGTCCGTCGCGGTCGACGGCCAGGCCGCGGACCTCCTCGTAGGGGGTCTCAAAGACGACGGAAGCCCGGCCTTCCGGCGAGATCCGGTAGACGACCCCGTTGCCGCCGCTCCCGGCGAGGACGCCGCCACGGCCGTCCTTCCGCAGACAGAGGATGTGGTTCTCCTCGGCCTTGAAAATGATCCGCCCCTCGCCCTGGGGGCTGATCTCGTAGATGCCGCCGGTCTCGCCGACAGCCGCCCAGAGCCGGCCGGAATCCATGAAGACGAGGTCCCAGATGTATTTTTCCGCGGGGTCGAAAAAGGTCTCGCCTTTCGACTTCTCCGTGATCTTGTAGATCTTCCCGTTGGGCGATGTCCCGGCGTAGAGCGCGCCCTTCTGGTCCAGGGCGAGGCAGGTCACGTCCATCTCGGGGGCCTGGAAATAGAGGTCCGCCTTCCCGTCCTTCGCGATCCGATAAACCTTCCCGCCGTGGCCGGTGCCGAGATAGGTGACGCCCTCGGGCGCCAGGAGCACGGAAAGATAGAATTCCTCGATCGGCGAGGCGATCTTTTCTTCCTTGGGCGCCAGGGCCAGGACGCCTTCGTCGGAGACCGAAACGCCGCCGAGCTTGCCCTTCAGAAAATCCTCTTTTGTCTGGAGCTCCCACTTCTGGGGAACGACGGCCTGAAGGGTGAGGCACAGGGCGACGGCCCAAAGGATTCCGAACAGGGACATCTTTCTCATGCGATCGGTCTCCTATTTTCGGATTTTGACGGTGATCACGGCCCCGCCCCGGAAGACATAGGGGACCGGGAGTTGGTACTCACCCAGCGTGGAGCGGGTCAGGTCCATCGGGGCGGACGCCGAAGCGCGCGCCGAGGTGAACATGGACTTGAGGCTCGGCGGCAGGTTCGGCATCTCCTCGCCCTTGAGGAAGATCCCCGGCTTGGGCGCGAGGATCTTGAAATAGATCCGGTTGTTCTTCCGGAGGCTGCTCAAGATGCGGATGAGCTGGCTGAGGCTTCGGGGCACGAAGTCCTGGACGCGGTACTGCGACCTCTCGGTCTGCTGCATCGTCGCCGCGTCGCCGACGACGATCTGGAACTCGGTGCCGGCCGGAAGGGCCGGGGCGACGAACGCCACGTTCTCGACCAACGTCTCTTCCTTGAAGGTCCGGTAATAGACCTTGATCTCGATCTTCTCGCCGGGAGAGACTTCGTACTTGTCCAGGAGGACTTTCTCGAGGGCGCAGAGCCGGGCTTCTTCGGCCGCCCGGACATTGAGGTCGATCCGGAAGATCCCGACGTCCCGGAACTCGTTGTTGCCCAGGTAATAGACAACGGCCGCCAGGAGCCCGGAGAGGTTGGTGGCGGACGTGTCGTAGTTCCCCGAAAAAAGGTCTTCCAGGTGGATGCTCGCGCCCCTGTCCAGATAGATGTCGCCGTCGAAGTCGAGGGAAAGATAGCCGTAGGCCCGCTCCTCCCCGGTGATGAGCGATGAAACCGCCAGGTTCACGAGCGCCGGCGTCAGGAACTTATCATCCGCCAGCTTGAGCTTGAACTCCTTCCGGTCCTGCGGGCCGTCCGTCAAAGAGATGTTGAGGGGGATGAGCGCGGGCAGCTTGCCGATCTCCCCGAACGCCCCGGACGGGCGGTCCTGGGAGATCCGGCCGATGACGGGACCAGAAGTGGCCATCTTGAAGGAGCTCTCGAGGCTCGGGACGACCGTCAGGACGTTCGCCCGGGTCATGGCGTAATCCACGGCCCCAAGGTTGTAGAAGGGATGCCCGAAGGCCAGGATCTTGGACCCGTCCACATAGGTCACGGTCCCGACGGCGGAGAGGTCCAGGTCACCGCCGATGAGCTGGACGCCGATGGCGTCGCCTTCCCTGATGGAGTCCGCTGCAGGCGCATTGTCCTGCGCCTGCGGACCGCCCATTCCGGACTGGATCGGCCGAAAGCCCATATCTGCAAAAAACGACTTGGCTCTTTCGAAAGCCCCCGGCGAAAAGCCGCTGAAGACCAGGGGAAGGCTGAGGGGAACGACCGGCTGGCCGTCCGCCGACGAGGTCTTCTGGGCGGCGAACGTCGCCCGGTAGAGAGCCGACAGGTCCTCGAGGGACATGCTGCTGCGGATCGGGGCCTGGCCGGAGAGATTCGGCCGGGGCACCTGGGACGCCTTGTTCAGGGCGAGCATCTCCTCGATCGGCGTGATCCCGGCGATGGCCTCCTTGGCGTAGGAGAAACTGAAGGCCACCGCGCCGATGAGCTTGCCGTCGATGTAGACGGGGCTGCCGCTCATGCCGCTGATGACGCCCGTCGATTCGAGGCCCCGTCCGGTGAGCCGGGCGAGGATGACGCTCCGCTTGGGCTGGAAGTTGGCCAGGACGCCGATGATCTCGGCGTCGAACTCCTCGATTTTCGTCCCGGCGAAGACCGTTTTCCCCTTCCCCTTCATGCCGGCCTTGACCTGGGCCAAAGGCATGATCGGGGAGGCGGCCTCGGAAGCGAGGGACAAAACGAAGAGCCCGACGAGGAGAAGGGAGATCTTTTGGACTGTCTTGATCATGGATGGTGTGTCCTCTTGGGGATGGCCGGGGGCTTCCATGGACCTGGCTGGGCCGGCGTCATATGATGCCCAGTGCCTTGCCGCATTTCTCGAAAGCGGCCAGGATCGCGTCCAGCTCCTCGTCCGTGTGGCCGGCGCCGTAGCTCGTCCGGATCAAGGCCTGCCCTTGGGGAACGGCGGGATAGATCACGGGCGTCGTGAAAATGCCCTCCTCACGGAGAAGTTTCCAAAGCATGAATCCCTTTTCGTCGTCGCCGACGAGGATGGGGATGATGGGCGTCTGGGAAGGGCCCGTGTTGTAGCCCATGGCCTGGTAGTTCGTGCGCATCTTCGTCGTGATCTCCCAGAGCCGCTTGCGGAGCTCGGGCTGGGTTTCGAGGATTTCCAGGACGGCCAGAACGGAGGCGACCGAGGCGGGAGTCGCCGCGGCGCTGAAGATCAGGGACCGGGCGTGGTGCTTGATATAGGAGATCACCTTCTTGTCGCCGACGACGACGCCGCCGATCGAGGCGAAGGTTTTGCTGAACGTGCCCATAATGAGGTCGACGTCGCCTTCGAGGCCGAAATGCTCGGCCGTGCCGCGGCCGTTGGCGCCGAGGACGCCGATGCCGTGGGCGTCATCGATCATGACCCGGGCGTGGTATTTTTTCGCCAGGGGGATGATGCCGGGAAGGTCGGCGATGTCCCCTTCCATGCTGAAGACGCCGTCGACGACGATGAGCTTCCCGATATCGGGATTCAGCGAGGCCAGAAGCCGTTCGAGGTCCGCCATGTCGTTGTGTCTGAATTTATAAACGTCCGCGAACGACAGCCGGCAGGCGTCGATGATGGAAGCGTGGACCATCCGGTCGGCGATGATTGCGTCGCCCTTGCCGGTGATCGTGGGAATGATGCCCAGGTTGGTCTGCATCCCCGTGCTGAAGGTCAGCGCGGCTTCCCTCCTCATGAACTTGGCCAGCCGGTCCTCGAGCTCCTCGTGGAGGTCGATTGTGCCGGTCAGGAACCGGGAACCGCAGGTCCCGACCCCGTAGCGGTCGATGGCCTTCTCAGCGGCTTCTTTGACCTTGGGATGGTCGGCCAACCCCAGGTAGTTGTTCGAACCGACCATGATCATGGGCCGGCCCTTGACCTTGATGCGGTTCCCCTTGGCTTCCTGGATGGGAGTAAAATAAGGATACAGATCTGCCGCCTGGTATTCCTCGGCCCGCGTGAACTCCTGGCATTTATCAAAAAGATCCATTCCGTCCTCCATGGTCCTCTTGTTCAGAGTTTATCGGGGCTGGCCTCCGGGATTCCCTGGAGGGGACGCCGATATCGTTGACCGCCGTGGTCAAATCTCATACAATTCCCGTCATGAAAGTCCTCGTCACCGGAGGAACGGGCTTCCTGGGGAGCCATCTCCTCGACCGGCTGCTCGAGAACCCGGACACCGAGGTTTACGCCCTGGTCCGTAATCCGGCGAAGGCCCACCGCATCGAAGGAAGGGATCGCCTGCGGCTCCTCAGGGGCGACCTTTCGAGCGTCCCGAAGCTGCCGTCGGGCCTATCCGTGGTCTTCCACCTGGCCGGCCTGACCAAGGCCTGCAAACCAAGCGAATATTATACTGTAAACCAGGCCGGTACGGCAAGTCTTTTTCGCGCTCTGGCCATGGAAGGCGGGTCACCCCGAGTCATTCACCTCAGCAGTCTGTCGGCCGCGGGACCTTCCTCTCCGGGAAGGCCCGTCCGGGAGGACGATAAACCCCGGCCCGTGTCTCACTACGGGCGCAGCAAGTTGGCCGGCGAGCGCGAGGCCCTCGCCTTCAAGGACCGCTTCCCGCTCGTCATCCTCAGGGTGGGCGCCATTTACGGGCCGCGCGACGAGGATTTTCTGGAGTTTTTCCGCTGGATCCGGAAGGGCATCCTCCCCGCCTACGGACGGCGGAAGAAGACGCTCAGTCTCTGCGCCGCCCGGGACGTCGTCCAGGCGATCACAATGGCCGCGGCGGCCGGAGTCCGGAGCGGCGAGATTTTCAACGTCGCCGCCCCCAGGCCGGCGACATGGAATGAGATGGGCGAAACGGCGGCCCGCATCCTCGGGCGCAAATTCCTCCGCGTCCATGTCCCGGCCTGGGCGATCTTCGCCGTCTCGGCCGCGTCCACGGGGGTCGGCCGGGTGCGAGGCGAACCGGCGGCCCTCAACCTCAGCAAATTCAATGACATGCGGCCGGACTACTGGGAGGCGGACGTCCGGAAAGCCCGGGAGCTCCTGGGCTTCGAAGCCCGGACATCCCTCGAGGAAGGTCTTCGGGAGACGATCGACTGGTATGTCAGGAACGGGCTCCTCTGAGGGGACGGTTCAGGAATCCCTTTATTTTTCGAATCCCATCATTTATAATTGTCGTCGCCCATGGACAGAAGAACCGTCATCACGGGTACGGGTCATTACGTCCCCCCCAGGGTCGTCACCAACCAGGACCTCGAAAAGCGGATGGACACATCGGACGACTGGATCCGCCAGAGAAGCGGGATCGTCACGCGCCACCACGTCGAGCCGGGGGTCAACACCTCGGACCTGGCCTGCGAGGCCGCCCGGATGGCCATCCAAAACGCCGGGATCGACCTGGGCACCATCGATTTCATCGTCGCCGCCACCCTCTCCCCCGACCATTATTTTCCCGGAATCGGGGTTCTCGTTCAGGCGAAGCTCGGCCTCGGCACTATCGGCGCCCTGGATGTGCGAGACCAGTGCAGCGGCTTCATCTACGCCCTGGCCGCGGCCGACCAGTTCATCCGGGTCGGCACCTATAAAAGGATCCTCCTCGTCGCCGCCGAGGTCCAGTCCGCGAACCTGGATTACTCGGACGAGGGACGCGACATGGCCGTGCTCTTCGGCGACGGCGCCGGGGCCGCGATCCTCGAGCCCAACGGCGCGGATGACGGACGGGGCATCCTCTCGACACACCTGTTCGCGGACGGCCATTTCGCCTCCCAGCTCTGGATGGAAAAGCCCTGCCCCGGGGATAATCCGACCTTCCAGAAGGAGTTTTTCGACCAGGGGAAATTCTATCCGCGGATGGACGGCCGGCACGTGTTCGTCAATGCCTGCGAACGGATGCCCGAATCCGTCCGGACCGGCCTCCAGCACAATGGCCTGACCGTCGACGACATCGACGCGCTCATTCCTCACCAAGCCAACGACCGGATCTCCCTGATGGTCGCCAAGGGCCTCAAGATCCCCGCAGAAAAGGTCATCCGCAACATCGACCGGTACGGGAACACGACCGCGGCCTCTATCCCCATCGCCCTCGACGAGGCGGTCCGGGAGGGCCGGATCCGGCGGGGGCACCTCGTCGTCCTGACGGCTTTCGGTTCTGGATACACCTGGGCTTCGGCCCTCATCCGCTGGTGACAACGGTCTTTTTTCATATACATCGAGGCTGACGAAAGGGATTGTCAGGGGAGTGAGAATTATGCTAGGATGTGCGACAACGATCGCCATTGCAGGCAGGAGGTGCGAATGAAAAAGACGGTTTTGACACTGACAGTGGTGGCGTTCCTCGCCTTCACGGCCGGAAACGTTCTGGCCCAGACCGCCGAAGACGCCAAGTTCAACAAATTCCAGGACACGTTCTGGGACGCCTACTTCAAGCTCTTCCCGACCGCCGGGACCCTCCAGGGCTACACCAAGTACAACGATAAGCTCGAGGACCTGAGCCAGGCGACCATCGAGAAATTCCTGGAAAGCGTGGACGGTTTCAACCAGGAGCTCGTGGCCAAGATCGACAAGTTCAAGCTCTCCCCGGAGAAGCAGATCGAGCAGGAGATCATGCGCGATTTCCTGGACCTCCAGGTCCTGAGGCTCGAGAATTCCCTTTTCCTGATCGACAACCCCCTCTATTACAACGGCCTCTTCGTCAACAGCGTCCGGTCCCTGATCATCAGGAACCCCGGCGCTCCGACGGCCGCGGCCCGGGCCAGGCTCCTTCCCGGGCTGATCAAGAAGGCCAAGGACAACCTGAAGAACCCGCCCCAGGAATACACCGAGGCGGCCATCAAGCAGCTGCCGGGCATCATGGACTTCTACAAGACCGATATCGCCAAGCTGGGCGGCTCGGCCAACGGCCTTCTGGCGGAGACGCCCAAGGTCGTAGCCGCGCTCGAGGACTACCAGCGATTCCTCCAGAACGAGCTCCTGCCCCGGTCGAACGGCAACTTCCGGGGCGGCGAGACGCATGTCAAGCTTCTCCGCTACCTGACCCAGGGCAACCTCTCGATCACGGCGGACATCGTGGCCCGTTCCAAGGCCGACTTCAACAATATCCGCCGCGACATGTTTTTCGTCTGCATGCCCTTTTATAAGATCATGTATCCGGGAGTGAATATGGACCAGATCGGGACGAACATTGCTGACAGGCCCACTCGCGAGGAGCAAATCCGCAGGGTCGTCATCCAGGGCGTGCTCGACAAGATCAAGACGGACCACCCAGGCCGGGACGAGTTTGTCGGCCGGATCAGCCAATCGGCGGCCACGATCAAGAACTTCATCGAGCAGACCAAGCTCCTCGATCTCCCCGAGGAAAGCCTCCAGATCGAGCCCATGCCGGCCTACATGGTCGGGGGGGGATGGTTCCAGTTGGCCGGGCCGGGCGCCTTCGAGTCTTCCGGCCCCAGCACGCTCTATGTCCAAGCCATCCCGTCGGACTGGTCGGCTGACCAGACCTCGTCCTTCCTCGAGGAGCACAACAACTACTACGTCGACTTCATGACCGTCCAGAGGGTCTACCCGGGCAGCTACGCGCCCGCCTATTTCACCCGGAAAGACCCCTCCGTCATCAAGCGGATGGCCGCCAACCAGGCCCTCCTCAAAGGTTGGCCGGTCTATATTGAGGACATGCTTGTCCAGTCCGGGTTCGGCAACTTCGACCTCCGGATGAGGCTCAACCAGCTCAAGCTCATGCTCAAGAACGTCATCGACTTCCAGATGGACATGAACGTCCACGAGGGTACCTATGCCAAGGAAAAGGTCGTTGACTACATGATGCATGGCGGGTTCATGACCCAAGCGGAAGCCGAGGCGCGCTGGAACCACATTGTCCTTGACCCCGGAGAAGCGACCCTGGCCTACATCGGCTACCAGGAGATTATGGAGCTCGCGGGAGACTACGCCAAGCTCAAGGGAGCCGCGTTCTCCCAGAAAGACTTCCTCCAGAAGCTGACGAGCTTCGGGGCAATCCCGCTCCGGACCCTGAAGACCAAGCTCGCCCAGTGATCTGGGCGGCCGACGAGCATCGATCCTTTCGGATCAGGCCCTCCGCGACCCGGGGCGGCGGCCGAGAGCGGGTCCTTAGGAGTGAGAGACCTTTCTGACCATCTCTCAAGGAGGTAGAGGCGGGGATGCAAACGACCGCCCATCCTCCCCGGCTCGTGGATTCCCACGCCCATCTCGACATGCCCGAGTTCGACCCGGACCGGGAGGACGTCGTCCGGCGGGCCTTCGCCTCGGGCCTCGTCGCCATCCTTTGCCCGGCGGACCTGGTCCAGCCCCGCAGCCTGCCCGCGATCCTTGATCTGGGTGAGCTTTTCCCGTCGGTCCTGGCCGCGGCCGGAGTCCACGCCCATCAAGCCAAGGACATGACCGACGATCACCTCCGGGCGCTCAGCGATCTCGGGGCGAAAGGCGCGATCCGGGCCGTCGGCGAGATCGGGCTCGATTACCACTATAACCTCTCTCCCCCTGAACGCCAGCGGGACGTCCTCCGGATGCAGCTCGAGATCGCCCGGGAACTTGGCCTCCCGGCGATTCTCCACAGCCGTCTGTCTGGGTCGGACATCATCGCCGCAGTCGACGCCGGGCGCCTCACGGCCGGCGGGATCCTTCACTGCTTCACCGAGGACTGGGAGACGGCCCGGGCGATGATCGACCGGGGCTTCCTCATCTCATTCTCGGGGATCCTGACCTTCCCCAAGGCTGGCGATCTCCGGGAGGTGGCGAAGAAGATCCCCATGGACCGGCTCCTGGTCGAGACCGACTCCCCCTACCTCGCACCAGTCCCCTTCCGGGGGAAAGTCAAGAGGAACGAGCCGGCGTTCGTCGCTGAGACGGCCAGGCTCCTGGCCGGGCTGCGCGGTATCCCCTTCCCGGAGCTGGCCGAGGCCACGACCCGTAATTTCGCCGGCCTCTTCCCGTTTGAAAAAACCGGCGGTCAATGCTAAGATAGGGCCGCCATGGCCCAGGACCATTCCTTCGACATCGTCTCCCGGATCGACTTCCAGGAGGTGGCCAACGCCGTCCAGATCACCCTGAAGGAGATCCGGAACCGCTTCGACTTCAAGAACAGCCGCGCGGACATCTCCCTCGAGAAAGACAAGCTGACCCTCGGCGCCGAGGACGACTTCAAAGTTAAGGCCCTGCGGACGGCGCTCGAGGAGAAGCTCGTCAAGAGGAAAGTCCCCCTCCGGGCGCTCACCTACGGGAAGATCGAGGACGGGCCGAACAGGAGCGTCAAGCAGGACGTCAGCTTTCAGGTCGGCATCCCGATCGAAAAAGCCCGGGAGATCGTCAAGCTCGTCAAGGGGACAAAGCTCAAGGCGCAGGTCGCCATTCAGGGAGATGAGGTCCGCGTCTCCTCGCCCAAGATCGACGTCCTCCAGGAGGTCATCACCTTCCTCAAGGGCAAGGACTTGGGTATCCACATGCAGTTCATGAACTACCGATGACGTCGCCTTACCCCCTTCCCAGCCGGTGGATGTCCGGATCGATAGGACACGAGATGGCCGCCGTATACAAGGACATCAAGCCCGACCTGGACAGGGTCGAGGAGCAGCTCGAGGGCTGGTCGCACTCCGAAAACCCGCTGACCGCCGAGGTCAGCCGCTACGTCCTCAGGAAGCGGGGGAAGAGGCTGCGCCCCGCCCTCGTCCTCCTCGCCTCCCGCCTGTTCAAGCCCGGGGCCGACGAGGCCATTTTCCTCGCCTCCCTCGTCGAGCTCATCCACACGGCCAGCCTCATCCACGACGACATCATCGACAAGGCCGACCTCCGCCGCGGGACCGAAACCGTCCACGAGAAGTGGGGACCCAACATCACGGTCCTCCTCGGCGATTACCTCTACATCAAATCGATCGGGCTGTCCCTCCGGTCGAAGCACGACCGCATCATTCAGCTTCTGGCCGACGTTTCGGCGCTGATGATCGAAGGGGAGCTCGACGAATACGCCGCCGGAGGCGACCTGGGGATCACCGAGGAGCGCTACCTAGGCATCATCGAGAAGAAGACGGCGGTCCTGTTCGCAGCCTGCTGCCGAATCGGGGCCTTCCTCGGCCAGGCGTCTTCCGACGAAGAGGGCGCCATCGCGGAATTCGGCCGGAACCTCGGCCTGTGCTTCCAGCTTGTCGACGACCTCCTCGATTTCACCGGCGACGAGAAGGCCCTGGGCAAGCCGATCCTGTCGGACCTGGCCGAGGGCCGGGTGACCCTGCCGTTGATCCATGCCCTCCGAAGCGACGGTCGTCCCTACCGTGACCGGATCGCCGGGCTCGTCGGACGCAAGGACATTTCCCGGGACGAAAAGGAAGGCCTCCTTGATCTCCTCTCGGGGAGCGGGGCCCTGGCCTACACGAGCGCCAAGGCCCTCTGGTTTTCAGAGAGGGCCATGGGGATTCTCGGCCGCTTCCCCGATTCCGGCCCTCAGCAGGCCCTGGTCCGGCTCACCCGGTTCGTCCTGGACAGGAACCGTTGATCCCGGCGGGAAAACCCGGGGACGGGATCTTCTCCTGAGGAGACGCAACGATGGTCGAGATTGAAGTCAAGATCCGGGTCCAGGACCCCAAGACGGTCCGGGACAAGCTCCTGGCCCTGGGGGCGGCCGTCACCACGGACCGGGTCCTCGAAGAGAATATCCTATATGATTTCCCGGCCGGGACGCTCAAGTCCGGCCGCCGGGCCCTCCGGCTCCGCAGGGCGGGAAAGAGGGCCTCTCTGACCTTCAAGGGGAGTCCGCGGAAATCTCGCTCGTTCAAGGTCCGGGAGGAATTCGAAACGGGGGTCAGCGATTCGGGCCAGGTCCGGAAGATCCTCAGGGCCCTCGGTCTCCAGCCGGCCTTCTCCTACCGGAAGCACAGGACCATGTTCCGCAAGGGGCGGCTGGCCATCTGCCTCGACGAAACGCCCGTCGGCGCTTTCCTCGAGCTCGAGGGCGAGCGCCATGAGATCACCCGCTTCGCCCGGGCCCTGGGGTTCGGACGTCCGGATTTCATCCAGGCGGACTACATCGAGCTGATGGAGCGGGAAAAGGGAAAGCCAAAGGAAGAGGAGAGCCCCGAGGGCGATTGACCGGGCTGTCCGGCCCTATTCGTCCTTGTCTTCCTTCAGGCCATCCTCGAGTTCCGCGTCGGGTTCCTCTTCGTTCTCTTCGTCCTCGTCCCCGAGGGCTTCTCCGGCGTCCTTCACGGCCTCCTCTTCGACGATCTCCTTGCCGGCGGCGGCTTCGGGTTCGCCGATCTCGTCGCCGCCGATGTCGGCGCCGACGAACACGCGCTCATCCCGGTCCGGGACCTCGTCCTGGCCTGCAGGGATGAACTCGTATGCGATGAGTCCCGATCGGACTTCCGTCTGGGCGATACGGATCAGGTTCCTCGACTTGCCCTTGACCTTGGGCTTGGCGCCCTTGAGCAGCTGCTTGGCGCGTTTGGAGGCCAGGATCACGAACCTGAACTTGCTGTCGATATTTCCGAAATTATCCAATGTCGTTCGACTCCTCGCCGGGGATTCCGGGCAATTTCAGTCAAGGATACCAAAAACGCCGGGAATTTGCAAGCCGCTCCCCCCGCTCCGCCCGCTCACTCCGCGGCTTCCCGGATGATCGACGAGGGGCGTTCGGTGCCGAACTCCTTCTCCCAGCGGGCGATGACGAGCGTCGCAAAGCTGTTCCCCAGGACGTTGAGGGAGGTCCGGGCCATGTCCATGAGCTCGTCGATCCCGAGGATGATGAAGACCGGCTCCGTGGGCAGGTTGAACTGGGCGACCGTGCCGAGCAGGATGACCAGGGAGGCCCGGGGAACGCCGGCGACGCCCTTGCTCGTCAGCATCAGGGTGAAGACGAGGAGCAGCTGCTGGCCGAAGCTCATGGCGACCCCGGCCGACTGGGCGACGAAGATGGCCGCGAGCGAGAGGTAGAGACTGGAGCCGTCGAGGTTGAAGCTGTAGCCCAAAGGCATGACGAAGGCGACGATCTTGCGCGGGACGCCGATGGCCTCCATGGCCTCCATGGCCCGGGGCAGGGCCGCCTCGCTGCTCGTCGTGGCGAAGGCCAAGGTCACGGGTTCGGCGATAGCCGCCAGGAATTTCCTGATCGGAGCCCGGATCAGGATGGCCACGGGCAGGAGGACGACCAGGATGAACACGATGATGGCCGCGTAGAACGTCGCCAGGAGCTTGAAGAGGTTGACCAGGATCCCGAGCCCCATGTGCCCGACCGTATAGGCGATGGCGCAGCCGACCCCGACCGGGGCGAAGAGCATGACGATGTTCGTGAACTTGAACATGAGCTCGGCCAAGCTCTCCGTGAGGGTGAGGAGGGGACGGCGCTTGGCCTCGGAGATGAGGGCCAAGGAAATCCCGAAGACGACGGCGAAGATGACCACTTGGAGGATCTGCCCGTCCGCGACGGCCTTGGCGATATTCTCGGGAAAGATGTGGATGACGGTGTCGGCCGCCGATGGCCTGGCGGCGGCGAGCTGTTCGGTCTTGGCCAGGGCCGGCAGGCTGATCCCCTTGCCGGCCTGGGAAATGTTGATGGCGGCCAGGCCGATGAACAGGGCCAGGGTCGTCACGATCTCGAAATAGATGAGGGCCTTGACCCCCATCCGGCCCACTTGCTTGAGGTTCGAGTGCCCGGCGATGCCGACGACCAGGGTGGCGAACAGGAGCGGCGCGATGATCGTCTTGATCATCCGGAGGAAGATCTGGCTGAAGACCCTCAGGTTGACGGCCACGGCCGGGAGGTCGTATCCGATCCCGGCGCCGATGACCATGCTGACGATGATCCAGGTCGTGAGCGAGCGGCGCTGGATCGCGTGCCCGACGAACAGGACTGTCACGACCCAACGGGCGACGAGGATCAAGGCGGGGGGGACGGCGACGAGGCCCAGGTGGCGCGCGGCCACGAGCAGGGCGATGAACGTGATGCCCGCCATCACGGGAAGGGCGAAGACGCTGCGGCGGGCGGCGCTCTTCGTGGATCCCCTGGCTTTCTCGTCCATCGTCGGAGGCACGCATTCTAAAAGAAAAGCGCCCGCGAAGTCAATTTGAAATGCGGGGACGAGTGTGCTAAGGTAATCCTTACGCTAAGGACATGGATACAAGGATCTGGGCCGTCGGTGGAGGAAAAGGCGGGACGGGGAAAAGCTTCGTTTCGAGCAGCCTCGGTCTCCACCTGGCCTCCCTCGAGCGCGACGTCCTTCTCATCGACGCCGACCTCGGCGGGCCCAACCTCCACACCCTCCTGGGGATGAGGAACGGGCACCCGGATCTGGGCGATTTTCTGACGAACAAGCTCCCGACCCTGGAGGAAGCGGCTGTCGAGACGCCTTTCCGGGGGCTCCGGATCATCCGCGGGACGGAGAACATCCTCTTCATCGCCAACCTGAACCACTACAAGAAGCTCCGGCTCTTGCGCCAGATCCGGCAGCTCGGAGCCCAGGACATCATCCTCGACCTCGGGACGGGGAGCTCGTTCAATACCCTCGATTTCTTCCTGAGCGCCAACCCCGGCATCGTCGTGGCCACGCCCGAGCCGACGGCGATCGAGAACTCCTACCTGTTCCTGAAGTCCTGCATCATGCGGGTCCTCAAGCTCTACATGGACCATTACCGGATCCCGGACCTCCACCAGAAGATGCTCGACCAGATCGAGAAAAACTCCCAGTCCCTGTACAGTTTCTTCAAGTCGCTCGTCGACGCCGACCGGTCCTACGGGACGATCCTCTACCGGGCCCTCCGGAACTTCCGGCCCTGCCTGATCATGAACAAGGCCCGGGACGAGCGGGACGTTCTCCTCGGCCGGTCCGTGGCCGACGTCGCCAGGAGGTACCTCCTCATCGACCTCCACTACCTCGGGGCCATCCCCTACGACGAGAGGGTCCATTCATCCCTGAGATCGCTCCGTCCTTTCTACCTTGATCACAAGGATTCGGCCGCCGCCAAGGCCGTCCGCGAGGCCGCCGAAGAGCTGGCCTATTCGGTCGAATTCTCCCACCGGACGCCGCCGGAGATCCGCTTCCCGGAGGGCCGATGATCAAGAGGATCGAGGACTGGAACTGCTACGAACTCCTGAACGTGGAAAGGACGGCCTCCAAGGAAGAGATCTGGGAAGGCTACCAGCGTGCCCTGGCGACCTACCACGCCGATTCGCTGGCCACGTACAGCCTGGTCACGGAAGAGGAGCGCCGCCTGATCTTAGAGCGGATCCAGGAGGCCTACCAGACCCTCCGGGACCCCGAGAAGAAAAAGGCCTACGACCTCTCCCTCCTCAAGCACTCCTTCTACTACTCGCCCAAGGCCCCGTTCCGCAAGTCGGTCAGGAAAGTGGAGATCGAGGAAGCGGCCCACAAGCCCGGGTTCTGGGAGAAGGTCCGCCGCTTGTTCTCCCGGCGAGAGCCCCCCTCCGATTGATCCGGGATCAATAATCCTTCACGATGTCATCGGGCGTGTCGAAAACGCCGTCGGGCCCGGCCGACCGGAGGCGGAACTCGGTGTCGGAGAGTCTCTCGTACTTGACCGCCGTGCCCCAGGCATCCACGAGCCCCATCCCGAGGGACGGCCGCCACCTTTGGAGCTGCTTGAGGTCCTCCGGAAGGCCCTGGTCGCCCGTCGCGAAGGAAAGGATTTCCCGGGCCAGGGAGTCGAGGTTGACCTGGGTCAGCTTGATCTTCGTCTTGGCGTACTGGTCGATCTCCGTCTGGAGCCCGCCCTTCCCGTTCTCGACCTTGGCGAAATAGATGAAATAAGCGACCACAGCCGTCAGCAGGGCGATGATCAGCAATCCCCTGAATTTCATAAGAGCGCCCTCCCTCCATGGATCCCGCAATGACCGGGAGCGTCGATCATCCGCCAGCGATCTCCCCCGGGCGGGCCAAAAGGCCTTCGCGGACGTACGAGGCGATCCGGGAGGCGATTTTCCGGACCACGGCGTCCGGCACACCGTCCGGGTGCCGTGACCTGAGCCTCATGTCGCAGATCTCGTTGACATAGTCGACGGCAACGAACCTCCCCCGGACGTCCCGGACGATCTCCGTCGAGAAGAACCTCAGCCCGGAGATCCGGGCGATCGTCCGGACGATCTCCTCGAGCGGTCCAAGCGCGTAGCGCTCGGCCTCGCCGTCGGCGAGTTCATCGTAAACGTGGGTCCGGTCGTCCCACCACGTGGAGTGGACCTCGCCCAGGATGTAGAACCCGCGGAACCAGAACCGGCGGCCGTCCCGGTCTTCGGGGATGATCTTCTCCTGGAGAAGGTACTTGTCCAGCGGATAGGCCTGGCGCGCCGTCAGAGCGTCCTCGAGGCTTGAAGCGGCCTCCAGGACCCCCAGGCTCCCGCCCGTCGTGTTGGCCGGTTTGATGACGAACGGCAGCCCGAGCGGGAGGAGCTCGTCGGGACGGAGCGGCGGGACCCGCGTCGATTCATAGGAGGGGAGGATCAGGGTGTGCGGCGTGTGGACGCCGTGGGTGATGAACTCGAGATGCATGGTCGCCTTGTCGGAGGCCCAGCGGAGCTTGCCGACGGGTTCGATGACGTCCAGCCCCCGCTCGATGGCGACCGTCTGGAAAGCCAGGAAGTCCGCCGAGGACGCCGCAGCGCGGTCGAGGAGGACGCGGAACTCGAGCCGGCCCGACCGGAGTTCCTCCAGGCATCCGGCGACGTTGGCCGGAGAGACGGTCACCGTCTTCAGATCCAGGGCGCGCGCTTCCTCTTCGACGAGACGGATGAAGTCCCAGTCGTATTCCCAATCCAGGGAGACTGCCAAGTCGTGCGATGAGGTCGATTCCATATCCAAGACCCCAGGCCACGCCATTCGGGTCATGAACTCCTCGGGCGGCCCGCGGTCCAGACCGATTGTCATACATTTCCGCGGGTCTGTCAACGCCGCGCGAACGGCGCCATCCTCCCTCGGGGTCCCATCGGCCGCCCCCGGGGCGCCCGGGATGCCCCTTCGTTCGGACGCGGGTCAGGATCAGGGGCCGGTCCCGGGTTTGACGGCCCATTCCCCGTATGGTATAAGCCTCGAAGAAAAGGAAAACCCATGAAGAGCTGGCTGCTGCGAACGAAACCCATGACCCGGATCATGGCCGACACCGAAGTCGAAGGTCACAAGCTCCGGCGGGCCCTGACGGCCTGGGACCTGACGGCCATCGGCATCGGCTGCATCATCGGCGTCGGGATCTTCGTCCTGCCCGGCGTCCAGGCGGCCAAGAACGCCGGGCCGGGCATCATCCTCTCCTTTGCCATCGCGTCCTTCGCGTGCGCCTGCAGCGCCCTGTGTTATGCGGAGCTCGCGGCGATGATCCCCGTCTCAGGGAGCGCTTACACCTACGGCTACGCCACGCTCGGCGAGATCTTCGCCTGGATCATCGGCTGGGACCTGATCCTTGAATACATGGTGGCGGCCGTTCTGGTCTCGACGGGGTGGTCCGCCTATTTCGTAAACCTCCTCAAGAACGGCTTCGGCATCCATATCCCCCAGGCCGTTTCCGCCTCACCGTTCGACAAGAACCCCGGTGTGCTGAACCTGCCGGCGGTGGCCATCGTCATGCTCATCTCCTGGCTGCTCGCGCGGGGCATCAAGGAGAGCTCCCGCGTCAACCTGACCATCGTCATCATCAAGCTGGCCGTCATCCTGTTCTTTATCGTGGCGACGGTCGGACATGTGGACCCCGCAAAATGGCATCCTTTCCTGCCCTTCGGCTTCAAAGGGGTGATGACGGCCGCCGCCATCGTCTTCCTGGCCTATGTCGGGTTCGACGCCGTTTCGACGACGGCCGAGGAAGCGAAGAACCCGCAAAAAGACCTGCCCGTCGGGATCATGGCCTCGCTCATCGTCGCGACGATCCTCTACATGGCCGTGGCCGCCATCATGACGGGGATCGTGCCCTACAAGGAGCTCGGCGTCGCCGACCCGATCGCCCTGGTGCTCAACACCCTGAAGATGCCCTGGGCATCCGCCCTGATCAGCGTCGGAGCGATCGCCGGGATCACGAGCGTCCTGCTCGTTCTGATCATGGGGCAGCCCCGGATTCTGTTCGCCATGTCGCGCGACGGCCTGCTTCCCCCGCTCCTGTCGCGAGTCCACTCCCGGTTCAAGACGCCCCACATCGCCACCTGGATGACGGGAAGCATCGTGGCCGTAGCGGCGGCGCTCACCCCCATTGACGTTTCCGCCGAACTTTGCTCGATCGGGACTCTTTTTGCCTATATCATCGTGGCTGCCGGGGTCATCGCTCTCCGTTACTCCCGGCCCGACATCCATAGGCCCTTCCGGACGCCCCTCAGCCCGGTCCTGCCCGCGATCGGGATCCTCCTCTGCGGCTACCTCATGATGAGCCTGCCTCTCGTGACCTGGCTCAGGTTCCTGATCTGGCTGGCCCTCGGCCTGATCATCTACTTCGCCTACGGCGCCCGGGGTAGCGCCCTCGACAAGGCGGAAAAATCCGGCCGGTAGGCGGCGGACCGAAAGATGGACGGCGGAGGCTTGGCTTGAGGCCGGACAAGATCGACAGGCGGGTCGTCCTGGTCTTCACCCTCGCCCTTTGGATCATCACGGCCTGGTTCCTCTATCCCCTCATCAACCTTGATCAGGTCGACATGTCCAACGCCAAGCCCTTTCTCTATCGGTCGGTCCTGGGGCTGACGCTCCTGATCATCTTCTTTGGAAAGACCATGTTCGACCTGATCTACCCATGGGTGGTGGGGCGGAAGCTCCCGGTCATGAATGTCGTTTTCCTGATCCTTTACGCCCTGGCCCTCTCGGGGGGGATCATCTTTCTGCTCATCCGTCTCGTCTTTCTCTTCCTAAGGAACCGCCAGGGGAGCGGGCTGATTTTCTGAGCCCCCGCGGACCGGCGGGCGCCCCGTGGAATCCCCCGCGAAGGAGCAGCCAATCACCTCGTGAATCACCCCCAGAGGCGATTGACCCTCCCCGGGCGCCGGCCGAAACTGGGCGGGTTCGGGAGCTTAATGGAGTAAGGAGGCTGCGATGGCCAACAAGCGCAAGGAAGACCGGATCGTCGAACGGAACAACGCCTCGATCAAGCCTACCCTCCAGGCAAGAAACGGAATCGGGATCAACGCGCATACCGGCGACATCTCTCTCGGGGGGGCGAGGATCTTCACCAAGGAGCTGTTCGACGTCGGCTCGCACATCAAGATCCAGATCGAGCTCGCCGGGGCCAACGAGCTCATCACCCTCGAGGGGGAAGTCAAGTGGCTCAACGTCAAGAAAGATGAGGACCTCTTCGAGCTGGGCGTCGAGTTCAGGCACAGGATCTCGAACAGCATCCTTAGCCTGATCAAGCACATCTATCAACAGGATTCGAGGATCCCATCCTCGGTCGCCTGAGAGCGGCCTCTCCCCTGCTTCCGCCCGCACCTGAGGGCCGCTCTCCCGGGAGCGCGATCCCCACCGCCCTTTACATCACGCCCCTTTTTTTCTCCGGCCGGATGTCGAGCTTATAGGTCTTCTCGGCAAAACAGCGCGGGCACTGGACCTCGAAGCCCGCGGCGGACCAGTTCCGAATATCATATTCCTGCGCTTCGTCCTGGGCCGGGGCGTCATTGTAGATCCGGATGGCGTGGTGGAAGGCCGTGCGGCAGGCCGCGCACTCGAACTCAAGATAATCGGACGTTCGATCGACAGGCTTGATCATCTCTTGTCTCCGCTCCGATCATCTTATCAATTCTCCCGCCCGCATGGCAATGGCTTCCGATCAGCCCAAAATCACGGGACAGGAACGGCATTCCTAAGATCCGAAGGATCGAAAATGGGCGGGGAGAAAAAAAACAGCCGCGGGCCCGGCGCCCGCGGCTGTCGGTGATCCGATCCGAGCTGTCAGCTGACGATCTGGAACGCCATCACCGTATAGGCGTGCCAAGTGAAGGTGCCGTCGCTCCCTTTGACCGGCCGGACCCAGATTCTCACAGCGAAGAGGCTGGGCGTCAGGAGGGATGGCCAATCGGCGGGAAGGACGGGGACGGTGAACGTGAGGATCTTGGTAGTGGAGTTCCAGCGCAGGGATTCGACGACCGTCTGAAGATCTCCGGTCGCATCCAGGAAGACGGTCATGACCGTGGGGAGCGTTCCATTGTTCCAATCGAACGTCGAAACTCCCATGGACCCGCTGGCCGCCGTGTACGCGGTGGTGATCCCGGCGGGATCGGGCAGCTTTTCGGGGGCGAGGACGACGGTTTCAGCGACCCACTGGCTATTGGACACGTCCCAATAGAGATTGGCCCTGGCGAAGACCCTGAGGTGGGCGGCCAAGGCCTGGCTGACCGTGTCCATGAAGTCCTGGATGCTCGTGGAGCTGCTGGACGGCAAGCCGAAGTACCACCAGGAGAAGAGATGGTCGGTGACGGTGCTGTAGAGCCACTCATGAGAGTAGGATTGCCCGCCATCGGAAGGGACGGGATATTCCCACCCTTGGCAGTAACCGCCGCCGCCGAAGGTGAAACCCGTGGCCGAGACGGACCGGATAGGGCCTTCGTCATGGGCGCTCTGGACGTTGATCGTCTTAGCCACCTTGGGAGTGGCCGTCGCGTCCACATAGTCCACGGAAACGCGGAAACCCCGCCGGATGTCCTGGAGCACGGCCGTGCCGGTCCCCATCGAGATGTCGGTCTGGAAGGTCCAGACCGTGTTCGCATCCACGAAGATCGTATCCGCATCCCAACGGCAGGAATGGCTGTTGCCGCCGGTGTCTTGGATGTCCTTGTTGAGGACCTTGATCCAGTTGCTCCCCACCCGGCGCACGAGCCCTTCGGGGGTGAACACGGGGAGCTTCGTTTCGTCGGCGGAATACCAGACCCGCCGCGCGTAGAGGGTCCCGTCGGCGTTCATGTTGGACGCCACGAGGGCGTAATGGCCGGCCCCCACGGGCATGTTGGCGAGACTGCCCGCCGCGTTATTGTCGACGTCGACGAAGATCGTGTTGGAGTCCGCTCCGAAGACGACGTCCGAGCCTTGGTCCGTCGTAACGGTGAAGCCCGTGTCGCTCTTCTCTTTCGCCAGGCCGATGGTCCGGGCGAACTGGATGTCGCGGAGGTTGCGCGGCACGGCTTTGTGACGGACCTGGAGGTTGATGACGACCTTCCCGTTCTCGACGATGATGGACAGCGGATGGGCCAGGTCGAAATCGATCTGCAGGATATTGTTGGTCCCGTCGGCCACGGTGATCGCGGGGCTGATGTCCACCTTGATCTGACCGTTCCCGCTCGGGTCGACGACCGTGATGTTGGCCGGGTCGATCGTGTTCCCGTTATCGTCCACAAGCGTCATGGACGTCGGATCTGTGTTGATGGCGAGCTGCAGGCGGTCATAGGTTCCGGCGGGAATCGTCGCGCTGGCCAGGAGCTGGGCCACCCCGGACAGGTCGATGAGGTTCAGCTTGCCTGAATCCGGGTTCGCGGAATCGGCGGTCCAGACAGAGTTCCAGGACTGGTCGCTGGCATTGCGGAGACTGACGGACTTGACATGGACGGTCACTTCCTGCCAGTCGTCAGAGGGCGCGTCCGTCACCAGCAAGCGCACAGAGCCCGTGCCACCGGCCGAGGACGAAGTGCTGCTGCACGCTGAGAGAAAGATGAGGCCCGCTACGCCCACAGCGGCCAGGGCGCAGGTAGCCAGAAGTCGGATGAATCGGCTCATGGATCCTCCTTTTTTGCCGAGTTCGGAAAAATGCCCCTTCCCATTTTTATCATATGCTCTGCTCGAGCCATATGTCAAATCAGGGTCCCTATCAAGAAACTTGGCCTTGTTCATTCCTGCCTTCCTTGACACATTAGACACCCCGAACAGCCAGACCTTTGCGGATCGAGGCGATCTTTAGAAAAACGTGGGGTCTCCTCAATACAATAACTGTCAATATAGTCGCAGATCGAGGCCGATAATTGTCAACGTGGAGGAGGCCAGGTTGCGGGAGGCTTCAACAGCTCCTAGCGCGTCCCACCCTCTTTCTTTTTTTCATCGATCTTGTTCCAGTCCGGCGGTTCCACCCCGAGGAGGTTATGGACGAAGAAATCGCGCCTCACCCGCTCTCCGTAATCGCCGCCGCCGGTGTGGTTCTGGCCGGGAAGGACGAGCAGCCCGAAGCTCTTGTTGGCCTTGATCAGAGCGTTCACGACCTGCATCGTTGACGAGGGGTCGACGTTCGTGTCGAGCTCGCCCACGAAGAGGAGGAGCTTGCCCCGGAGCCGCCAGGCGTTGTCCACATTGGACGAGGCGGCGTAATCGGGGCCCAGGGGCCAGCCCATCCACTGCTCGTTCCACCAGATCTTGTCCATCCTGTTGTCGTGGCAGCCGCAGGAAGCCACCGAGACCTTATAGAAGTCCGGGTGGAAGAGGACAGCGCCCATGGCGCTCTGGCCGCCGGCCGATGTCCCGTAGATGCCAACCCGGCTGATGTCATAAGAAGGATACTTCGCGGCCACGGCCTTGTGCCAGAGGATCCGGTCCGGGAAGCCGGCATCGCCCAGGTCCTTCCAACAGACGTCGTGGAAGGCCTTGGAACGATTGGACGTCCCCATGCCGTCGATCTGGACAACGATGAAACCGAGCTCGGCGAGGGACATCATCCCGTTATATGGCATGAACGATTTCGGGACGAAGGAGTCCTGCGGCCCGGCGTAGATATTTTCGATGACCGGGTACTTCTTGGACTTGTCGAAATTCATCGGCCTGAAGATGATCCCCCAGATGTCCGTCCGGCCGTCCCGGCCCTTGGCCGTGAACACTTCCGGGGGCCGCCAGCCGGCCTTGACGAGGCCGGCGATATCCGCTTTCTCGACCTCCAGGAGAGCCTTCCCGTCCGAAGCCCGACGCAGAACGCAGACCGGGGGGATGTCGACGCGCGAAAAGGTGTCGACGAAAAACTTCGCGTCGGCGGAGTAAATGACCGCGTGGTTGGCCCCTCCGTTGGCCAGGGGCGTGAGGCCCGTGCCGTCGAAGTTGATGCGGTACGGATAGGCGAAGTAGGGATCCTCCCCGGGGACCATGCCGCTCGCGCGGAAATAGATCTGTCGTTTCTCCTCGTCCACTTTGTCCACGCCGCGGACGACCCAGGGGCCCTTGGTGATCTGGTTCTTGACCGCGCCGGTCGCGCCGTCGTAGAGGTAGAGGTGGTTCCAGCCGTCCCGCTCGGACATCCAGACGATCTCCCTGCCGTCGGCGGCATCGTAGCGGTATTTCTTGCCCGAATAGCAGAAGAACGTCTTCGGCTCCTCGCTCACGAGGGCCCGGGCCTTCCCCGACACAGGGTCGACCTCGATGATCCGGTAGACCTGGTGGCCGCGCTGGTTGTACTCAAAGGTCAGCCCGCGCCCGTCCTTCCACCAGGCGATATCCGACAGCTCGAAGGCGTTGGGGAAAAGGTCGTTGTCGACGTCGACGCGGGTCTTCGCGACGGCGTCGAAGACGACCGGCTGCGCGACGTCCAGCGCGTCGCCCGGCTTGGCATAGACGATCGTGAAGGCCTTGGGCTGAACCTGGTCCTCAGGCGAGGACTCGACATACTGGACGGTCCGCTTGTAGCCCGGACGGACGCGGTAGGCAGCGAGCTTCCTGGAATCGGGCGCCCAGCGGATGGAGCCCAGGGCGTAGGCGTTCCCCTCGCTTCCGTCCAGGCTCAAGGCGATCTCGTCCTTCTTGTCCTTATCCTTGGAGCGCACCCAGACATTATAGTTTCTGATGAAGGCTTCCCGCTTGCCGTCGGGCGAGACCTTGGGCTCCTTGGATTCCGGCGCCTCGTCCACGGGCCACGGCCGGCGGCCTTCGACCGGGCCGAGCTTGGTCACGGCGTAGGTCGCGAGGTCGCAGGTCCATTTGAATCCGGCAGCCTCGAACTCGATGGCCTTTTCGCCGTCCGTGAAACGGATCACGCCGAAGGGGAGCTTCGCGGCCGTGGACTTCTCCCCCGTCGCGGCGTTGAGAGCGGCCGTGAGCTTTTCGTGATCGAAGGCCGGCCTTTTGGCCAGCGTATCAGCGTCAACGAGCTCGAACTCGAAACCGTCCTTGACCGTTTTCCGATACCAGAACCTGTGCGTTTTTTCGATCCAGGCCGCCCGGCCCGGAATATCGAGGGCCTGACTCTGGAAGTTGTCCCTCAAGCTGTTGGCCCGCTCATAATCCGCCTGCCGGCCCTGGGCCGACAGTCCGAGCGGCGATATAAGGAAAACCAGCACGACGGCTATCGAGGCCAGGGATGATGTGCGTTTCATAAGACCTCCAATCCAGGACTTATTTTTGGGATTATAGGCCAGCCGGCGAGGGGAAACAACCGTGGGAATTTCCATTTTTCTGCGAGTGGGGGTATGATTGTTCAACAAGGAGAGAACACGATGCGCATGTTCGCCCATCGGCTTCGTCCCCCAAAATCGCCGTCCGCCACCGGGATTCCTCTTCTTCGGGCCCTGGTGATTTTGTCCAGCCTCGTACTGATCCTATCGGCCGGCTCCTGCGGCTCCAAAAGCAGCACAGTGAACCCTCCCCCACCCACTTCAACGGTCACCATCACGCCAAAAACCGTGACCTTGTCGATAGGCGCATCTCGGCAGTTCTCGGCCACGATCTCGGGAGCGACGGACCAGACGGTCTACTGGGAAGTGAACGGCACGCCGGGTGGCAGCACCAGCCAGGGGTTGATCTCCCAGGGAGGCGTGTACATCGCGCCCCTGACGGTCCCGAACCCGGCCTCGGTTTACGTGAAGGCCATTTCCTTCGCGGACCCGACCCAGTCCGCCACGGCGACGGTCACGATCCAAGCGGGTTCCGCGGTCAGCGTGGCGATCACGGGAAGCGGCGCGCCGGTCACCATTCCGACCTATGGATCGCACGCTTTCATGGCCACGGTCTCGGGGACGACGAATATGGCCCTGACCTGGCAGGTCAACGGGGCCACCGGGGGTTCCGCGACGACGGGAACAATCAGCTCCCAGGGCATCTACTACGCCCCGCACTCCGTTCCGGTCTCCACGGCTCCGAACAACGACGGCCAGACGACCGACGTGATCGTCACCGCGATCTCCCAGGCGGATCCGACCGCCTCCGATTCCGCCGTCGTTCTGATCACGCCTCCCCAACAGGGCCATTTCAATACGCCGATCCCTCTCGGTACCACGGGGGGGAACGGGAACGACACGTCAAAGGTCGGCAGCCAGACCTTTTGTTGCGGCGGGACCCTGGGGTCGCTCGTGTCCCGCGGCGGCAACCTCTACATCCTGAGCAATAATCATGTCCTGGCCCGGAGCGACGCCGCTTCCCTCGGAGACCCGATTGTCCAGCCCGGCCTCGACCAAAACAACTGCGCCACGAGCGGCACAATCACGGTCGCGAACCTCTCCCAGTTCTTCAATCTGGAAACGGGCCCCCTGCCGAACGTCGATGCCGGGATCGCCGAGATCGTCGCGGGCGCCGTCGATCCCGAGGGGACCATCCTTCAGCTGGGCGGCGTGAACAACGGGGATCAGCCGACGGACGGGACGCCGAATCCCGGGCCGGGAGTCGCTCCCACCGTCGGGCGGAACGTCGTCAAGAGCGGCAGCGCCACTGGCCTGACTTGCGCCGCGATCACGGCCATCAACTTGACGGTCAGCATTGAATACCAGAAAGGGTGCAATTCAGGCACGACATTCACGATCCAGTACGTGAACCAGGTGGATATCGAGGGGGTGGGCTTCAGTGGCGCCGGGGATTCCGGCTCTCTCATCGTCACTCAAGATACGGTCGACCCCGTGGGACTGCTGTACGGCGGGTCGGACACGGACACGGTGGCAAACCCGGTGGCGGACGTCCTCGCCCAGCTCGCCGACCCGAACACAGGTGAAAAGCCGGTTTTCGTGGGCAACGGGACCGTCGGCCCGCATTCCGTCGCGGCCTGCACGTTGCCCCAGCCGCAGGCGGCGGCCCGGGCCCTGATCCTGGGGAGTTCGGCCGTGGCCACGGAGGCTCTGCAAACGGCGGCATCCGCTCGCGACAGCGTCGCCGCGGAGCTGCTGGCACGGCCCGAGGTCCTGGCGGTGGGCGTCGGGGCAAGCTTCGACAGTCCTGGCGAGGCCGCCCTTCTCGTTTTCGTGAGCAAGGGCCAGCCGCTCTCGAAGATCCCCGCCCAAGTCAACGGCGTCCGGACGCGGATCGTCGCCCTGGATCCGGCTGAAAAGCTCGGGTCGCTCTCACCCGCCGCAAGCGCGGCCGTCGAGGCGACCGCCACCCCGCCGCAGGTCGTTTATGCCATTCCTGAGTCCGAAGCCGATCGCGCGAGGGCCGTGCACGCGGTTCACGCCGCCGATTGGATGAAGCGCCGGGGCGTCCAAGGGGTCGGCGTGACTTCGAGCCTCGATTCCCCGGGCGAGGCGGCCCTCATGATCTTCGTCATCAGGGGAGAACCCCACGATCAGGTCCCTCCGGTGATCGACGGCCTGCGCACGCGGGTCCGGGAAACCAGCCGGTTCCGCGCGCGATAGATCCGGGCGACCCGATCAAAAAAGGCAGGATCAACGCCTGGGCTTGGACGGTGGACGATCCGGAGGCCGGGGTGGTTCAGCGCTTCAGGAGGTCGATGTTCACGACCGGATTGACTTCATTCCAGCCGCGGCCGGGTTGGGAATCATAGCGGGCCATCCCGTAGACGCGCACGTGGCTGCCTTCCCGGGGAATGGTCATTCCGCCGGGACTCGGAATCTCGCAGATCACAAAGGGCTCCGCTTTCTGCTGGACGTCCACCAATTTGATATGGAGGGTTTTTTCCTCTCGATCGAAATACACGTCGCGCACGAAGCCTTCCGTGACGACGGGGGACTTGGTGTTCGATGAGAAATCCGTGATGCGGAGGGGAGTGAAGTCGCGGTATTCCCTGGCCTTCGACGGCATCGCGGCCCTGCCGTTGGCCCTCCACAGAGTGATCCGGTTGGAGTGCAGGAGGAGAAAGGATAGAGCCAGAGCCAGCGCAAAGAGGGCTCGGACGGCGAAGGAGGTTGTCAGCGCATGGAGGAAGGTCCCTCCGGTCCGGACCGGGACGCCGCGCCGGTTGAGCGTCTTCCCGATATCCGCCTGGAGCTCCTCAAAATCCGGCGGGCGCCGACCGATCTCCGGGCCGACCCGGCCGAACTGCCGCCCGGCCTGATGTCCGGCGCGAAGCCTCGTGAAAAATTCTCCGCACTCCCGGCAGTCGGCCAAGTGTTGCTCGAGGCGCTCCGCTTGGCGCGATGAAATTCCGCCCTCAAGATAGGGAACGAATTTCCTCCGCAGGAACAGACACCGGCAGTTCATCTCCGCAACTCCAAGATCTCCCGGCCTCTCATAAGATCCCCCGGAAGGGTCGCAACCGCGCTTCGAGTTCGGCCAGGGCCCGGTTCAGCCTCGAGGCCACCGTTCCGGGCGGACAACCCAGGATGCGGCTCATCTCCTTGTAGGACAGGTCTTCCACGTACTTGAGGACGATCACTTCCCGCATCTTGAGGGGCAGCTCCATCACCACATCCCGGAGCACGGCCTTGCGCGCCTCCGATGGATCTGAGATGCGGGTTCTGTCGATCTCGTCCCGGCTCCCGAGGATGGCCTCCAGAGGGATCACGGGGACGCTCCGCTTCCGGAGGTGATTCCGGCACTCGTTGTGGGCGATCCGGTAGATCCAGGTGAGCAGGCAAGACTGGAACCGGAAGCCCCCGAGACCCCGGAAGGCCTTGAAAAAAACGTTTTGGAGGACATCCTGAGCCTGGAGGGAGTCTCCGATCAGCGAGTTGATCATGATCCAGATCGGGTCGCGATACGCCTGATAGAGTTCTCTGAACGCCTCCTCATCGCCGCACTGCGCGGCCAGCACCATTCTCCGCTCCCCCTCGTTGGCGAGAGCCCTCAGCGCCACGGTCTGGTCGGGAGAAACGTTCAAAGCCACGACCGCAATGTACCGCCGTCCAAAAAAGATGTCAAGCGGTCTCAAGTCCCGGGGCGAGAGCAGCCCGGCCCCATGGAAGAATGCGGTCTTTTCGCGTGTCTATTATTAGTAAAGGAGAAATTTATGCATCAACCATTCTCGAAAGCCCGTTGGATATCGTTGGCCATCGTTTTTTCGTTCATTTTCCTGGCCGGACCGTCCCTAACCCTGTCCTTCCCACAGAAGAATACGGACTCGGGGAAGGCGGCGGCCGAGGAGAAATCCAAGCAGCAAGCCAAGGAAGAAGAAAAGGCCCGGACCGGAACGAACGTCGAGATCACGGTCACGGCCCCGCGCGCCGAGATCCCGCTCAAGCAGAATCCGGCCGCGACGACGGTCGTTGAAACCCCCATCCTCCGGAACGCGCCGCGGACAGTCTCCATCGACGAAGTCCTGAAGCTCGTCCCCGGCGTCAAGGTCGACAACCAGGCCGACGACGAGCGCGTCCACATCTCGATCCGCGGCGAGGGCATCCTGACCGAGCGCGGCACGCGCGGCATCGAGGCCCTCGTGGACGGCATCCCGCTCAACGACCCGTCCGGCTACATTTACGATTTCTACGACCTCGATTGGGTGAACGTCCGGAGGATCGAGATCCTGCGCGGACCGGCCGCCGCCTTCTACGGGAGCGGCTCGGAAGGCGGGATCCTCAACATCCTGACGCGCAGCGGCGGGCCGGACCCCGTCTCCGGAGACGTCGAGCTCACGCGCGGATCGTTCGGCCTTAAAAAAGGCTATGGCGAGGTCGGCGGGACGATCGGCCTCATGAATTACGACGTCACCGGTTCGATGCTCTCCGGTGACGGCTACCGCCAGCACTCGGCCTTCAGCGACGACAACGCCCACGGCAAGTTCACGTTCACCCTCAACCCCAGGGTCAAAATCACGGCCATCTTCAACTACACGAACTATTTCGACCAGAACCCGGAAGGCCTCAACCTCGACTGGTTCAGCGCCGACCCCGCGGTCCTGCGCCGTCTGCCCAACCCGGATTCGCTCACGTACAACGAGTACTACAAGACCCAGCGCGCGACCGGAGGCGTGACGTCGACGATCGGTCTGGCCAGGAACCTCGATCTGGCCGTGACGGCCTATTACCGTCACACCAAGTACACGGAAGCCGTTCCGGACTCCGTCGACCATCGCAACATCGGCAATCCCGGGTTCAATCTCCAGATCAACCACAATGCCGGCGAGGGATGGTTCAAAAACCACTTGAGCGCCGGAGTGGATGCGTCCTGGCAGGCGTTCGACGAGTTCAAGCATCCAAACCTCGGCAACGCCGTCGAGGGGCCCGAGCTCCTGGCCGACCAGCGGGTGTCGCAGACAGGCGCGGGCGTTTTCGTCCTCGACCGCGTCGAGCTCGGCCGTTACTGGGGCGTTTCGGGAAGCGTCCGGTACGACCGCGTCACGGACAAGCTCGCGGATTATCTCCAGGCTGGCGGGGTCAATCTCTCCAGCAATGTCGCCTATGACAGAGTCACTGGCCGGATCGGCGTCACCTGGAACCCGCTCTCCGACTTCGGGCTCTACGCCAGCGCGGGGACGGGGTTCCTGCCGCCCGGGACCGAAGAGCTCATCGAGAATCCCTATGCGCAAGGCGGCTTCAACACCCACCTCGTCGCCGCCACTTCGACCGGCGAGGAGGTTGGGGCGCGGGGCTCGATCACCAAGACCTTCACTTACGACGTCGCCCTTTTCCACCTGAATACGCAGAACGATTTCGGTCGATACCGGATGGTCGACCGGCCCCTCGAGACCTTCTACGGCAACGTCGGCTCGACCCGGCGGTACGGCATCGAGACCTCCCTGGGCTGGTTCCCCATCGAACCTCTGGCCTTGAGAGTTGCCTATACCTATTCCCATTACAAGTACGCGAGCGTGGAAACGCTGGCCGGAGAAACGTTCAACGGAACGTGGCTCCCCAACATCCCCCAGCACCAGCTCTACGCCGACGCCGAATACCATATCACGAAGAACATCGTCGTAGGGGCGGCCCTTGAATACCTGAGCGCCTGGTACATCGATTCGACGAACGAGATCCTGCCGAACGGCTACGGCCGGACAGACCCCTACGCCCTCGTCCACGTCCGCCTCGGGTACCAGTTCCAGTTCCACGGGATGCCCATGGAGTTGTTCCTCTCGGGCCATAATATTTTCAACGTCCTCTACTACGGGTTCACGGAGCCCGACCCGGACGGCAACTCCTATCAGCCGGCGCCGACGGCGGAATGGTCCCTGACCGTGCGCATGGGATTCAACTAACGGAGAAGGCCGGTTTGACCTGCCCCCCCTTAAATCGAGCTGAGAGTATATAAAAAAAGCCCCGCCTGACCGGCGGGGCAGCAGGCACGGACGGAACGACGCGGACGCCGATCCTTGTCACGAGGACGGGCAAGAGTCCGGACCGGGCCCGGACCTATACCAGCGCGCCTTTCCTGATGATGTTCTCCCTGATCGTCGCCATAGGGTTTTTCTCTGCCCAACAATATCCAGGAAGTCAGCCGGACGGGTCACGGCTGGCCGCGATCCTGAAAAAGGCGGAAGGCTATTGCCGAAGGCTGGAAAATGCCGCGCTCGATTTCGTATGCCTGGAAGAAGTCACGGAGCGGACACGCCATTTCACGCCGACGACCGATGTCTATCTTTACGACTACCAGTACGTCAGGAAAAACCAGGAGATGAAAGAAGAGCGGAAGCTCGTCTCGGTCAACGGAAAAAAAGAGGATATCCGCGACTCCCCTCTGCAGACGGTCGAGTTCCGATACGAAAACGTCCTCTTCGGACCGGTCGGCCTCCTGAGCCAATCATGGCAGGCTTATCATGACTTTCGACTCGTCGGAGAAGACACTCTCGGCAAAGAAAAGACGGTCGTGATCGAAGCGATACCGAAACCCGAGTTCCATAAGCCCCATTGTTACGGGAGGATCTGGGTCCGCGAAAAGGACGACACCGTCCTGAAGATCGTCTGGGACCAAAAATCGATAGAGAATTTTCGGAGCGTCGAAGAATGGGCCAAGGCCCACGAGGCCGAACCCCGGATCACGGCATTCTCAGAATACGGCCTGGAAAAGAACGGGCTTCGCTTTCCGACCCGGAACTATACGGAAAACGCGTTCGTCGGGAAAGACGGGCACAAGACCGTCTTCGCCGAGGTCGATACCCTTTATCGAGGTTATAAGTTTTTCACGGTCGAAACGGAAATTGTATTAAAATAAGCGCGAGCCACGGTTCATCGAACCTGAGGAGGGTCGGACATGAAGGCGCTCGTCCTATTCAGAAGCTACTTCGGCAACACGAAACGGGTCGCGGAAGTCATCGCCCGAGAGGTCACGGCGCTCGGGCACGAAGCCATCGTCCAAGATCTTCGGACGAAGCTTCCGGACTTGACGGGCATGGACTTCATTTTCATCGGCGCCCCGACAAGAATGGCCAGGGTCAACCGGAGAGCTCTCCGGGCGCTGAAGCGGCTGGCAAAAAAGGGCGCTGCGCAAAAACCCATCGCGGTGTTCGATACCCACGGGCCCGTGCCGGCGGGGCCCGAAGAAAGGGAGAAGGCCAAAAAATGGCTGGACCCTGGGGCCTCCGGCAAGATGCAGAAGGTCGCTAAAGAGCTGGGGTTGAATGTCTACCCAACGACTCTTCGGTGTGAGGTCCAGGGAATGAAGGGCCCGCTGGGGAACGATGGACAAGAAAAAGCGGCCTCTTTCACAAGAGAATTTGTGGTTTCGATTGAGAAGAAACCGACGGCCTGAGGGCAGCCCCTAAATACGACAGGGCAAAATGCTCCCTTTTCTCTTTCACGGCGCCTGGCGGACCACGTAATCCTTGAAATAGCTCGTGCTGTCGGTCTTTGACCAGAGGCCGATCCGGCCCGACACCGGCTCCTTCAGGGTGTATTCGAGTCCGAGCGTGCCGTCGATCCAGCCCTTGAAGTCCGTGCCCTGAACCGTCATTTTCAACTCGTGCCACAAGCTCCTGTCGAGCACGAACGCGTTCCGGCCCCCGAATTTCATGATCCTGCGGACGCCGTCATGGAAGCTCCAAAGGGCGATGTTGTTCTCGGTATCGTTGTACCGGACGGCCAGCCAGTCGCCGTTCGGCTTGACGTTGAAGAGGATCCCGGAGCAGCGATCGTTGGTCCCACCGACCGTCTTGAACTTGAGGCTGATCGTGCCGTTCGTGAAGTCGTCGAGACCCTTGAGGATCGCGATAGGGAAGTACGCGAACTGTTTGACGTTGTCCATGAACCCCTCGTTCGAAGCGCCATAGAATTTGCGCGCGCTCTCGAGCAGGAGTTTCGTGGGATTGCTCTGCCGGACGACCCACGGCCGGCCGTCGACCATGATCACGGTGTCTCCTCCGTCCTTGGTCACGACCCACGTGCCGACGATCGGCTGAAAAACCTTTGGTTCCTTGCCGGCCTGCTCTTTGCTGAGATCGACCTTGAGCTCCGCTGCGCCCAGCGAAACAACCGCCAGGGCCGCAGCGGCCGCGATGAACGAACGTTGACTGGCCTTCATGTTTTTCTCCTGAGGACCAAGAATCCGAAGCCCGCCACGAACGCGGGCCACAATCCATAGAGGATCACGGCGGCACCCCTCGGGGCCGCGACGAGCGGATGGCCGGCGAACGGCGTTCCGGTCTCTTGCGGAGGCGTCATGCCGGCCAAGCCGTAGATCGTCTCGAGCACGGCTTCCTCTGTCGTGAGCCGGTTCATCGTTCTCTTGCCACCAAGCTCGTACCAGACCTCGCCATATCCGGTGTTCGCCTGCTCAAAGAGGCCGATCGACGTGGCCGAGACATAGCGGACCCTGACCGACGGCATCACGCGGCGAAGCTTCGAGAGAGCCTTATTTTCGAGATCGGAGCGGCGCGGATCCTCTGGCGCCAGGTGCGCCTCGATGTTGAGCGGGCCCTTGATCTGCGCGAGGGCTTCTTGATCGGCCTCGGGGAACGAATGGCGCCGGTTCTCCGAAAGATCCCAGCTCAGGTGAAAGAACGCGCAGGCCACGACCAGGGCGGCGCCGACCGCGACGAGGGCGGCCGATTCGAACGCGCGACGCCGAGCGGAGACGCCAAGCCGGATCCAGAGCGCGGCCACCCCCAGGCCAGTGGCGATCAAGACCAGCGCGGCGAGGGCCGTGCCGAGCTGAACGAGTCCGTGCTGGAACATGTCCAACATCGCCTCGGGGGTGAACCTGGCGACCTGCTCCGCCAGTCCGCCGCGCATGGAGGCGATGAAACCCAGGATCCAGGTGCCGACCGTGAAGGAAAGCACCAGGATGGCCGCGGTCGACGGATTCTCCGCGATCGACGCGACCGCGGCCGCTAGCGCGATCGTCAGCCCGGCGCTCAGGAGGTGGCCGACGACGACGCTCGCAAGCTCCGGCGGATAGGTGCTCCCGCCGTACATCTTCCACAGGATTCCCGCCATGAGCGCCGGAAGGCCGGCCAGGCACCATCCCGCGAAGAGAACGAGGGCCTTTGCCGAAATGCGGGAAAGCGGCGACATCGGGTGCTGGAGCTCGAGCTTCAACGCCCCGCTCTGGCGGTCGCCGGCGACCAGGCGGATCGCCACGAACGGGAGGAGGAAAGTGGCCGCGATTTCATAGGCCACGAACGTGGGCACCCAAATGCCGTCGAGCGGCGAGAAGGCTCCTCCCACGCCCGCCGATGTCCCTCCGAGGCCGCTGGCCTCGGCATACTTCCGGACCGCGCCGATGAAGGACACGCCGACGAGCGGTCCAACGAGGAACATCATCACCCACCAAGCGCGCGAAGCGAGAAGATCACGCCATTCCTTTCCGACAAGCTGGATCCACGGGCGCCTAAGTGAGGGCAAGGAAGACCTCCTCGAAATCGGCCGGCGCCGTGACGCCGGGCCGGCCCCTGGCAAGCTCGGCCAGTTCGGCGGCCGTGCCCTCCCCGCGGGCCCGCCCTCCGCTCAAGAGCACAAACCGGTCGCAAAAGCGCCCGGCATCCATGGTCTGGTGGATCGAAAGGAACAGCGTTCGCCCGAGCGACGCGTGCCAGCGAAGCGTCTTCGCGGTTTCACGGCTCTGGCGCAGATCAAGCCCCTCGAACGGTTCATCAATGAGCAGCACCGGTTGCGGCGTGAGGAGACCCATCGCCAGCAAGGCCCGCTTGCGCTGGCCTTGGGAGAGCGCTCCGATCCGCTTGCTCCCTAACGGCGCGATATCGAGGCGGTCGACGATCTCGTCATACAGGTCGCGCCTCCCGCAGAAAAAATTCAGGAAGAACTGCAAGGCCCATTCCACCGGCTGATGAGGCCACGGCGCAATGCCGTCAGGCAGATAGAAGAGAACGTCGCCGCGACGGGCCGTCTCATATCCGTCACCGAACGTCACTTCTCCCCTGTCAGCCGGCTGGACTCCCGCCAAGCACTCGAAAAGCGTGGTCTTCCCGGCGCCGTTGGGGCCAATCAGACCCAGGATCTCCCCCCGGCGGATCGAGAAAGCGACGTCGTCAAGGGCGACAACGCTCCCGTACGTCTTCGCCAAGCCGGCGACGGTGACGATCACGGGGCGCCATGGATGGTCGAGCCGGTCACTGATATCGCGCATGGTGTCGGATCAAATTTTTTAAGAGAAGCACGGACGAATTATGTCAGCATTGACCATCATCGTCAATATTCGTATCTGGCTCCGGCCGCTCTCGGGATGGGCCGGCTTGGTTCGTGGGAGAGGCACGCTTCCACGCTCAGCATCCAGCGCAACCTGGGGCGTGCGGCCTCGGCAGGGGCTCAGAACACGCCCGGGATCATGCGCCACCGGACGCTTTGCTTGTACTGGCGATACTCTTCGGGGAACTTTCTGAGCAAGAACTCTTCTTCCTGAAGAGCCGACATGACGATACGCACTTTTATTAATACTGCAAGAATGAACGTCCAGATGATGCCGAAGGCGAGTCCGATCCCCAGGTTCACGAATATCATGCTCAGGTAGAGGGGATGGCGGATCTTCGAGTAGGCTCCGGCTTTGATGATGCGCGTGATATCATCTGATTGATGATGGGCTTGCCGGTGGACTCGCTCACAATAATGATGAAATGCCACCCCGCCGAGAAACAACACCCCGCCGATCACATTCAACGCAGGGAACAGCGGCATCTTAGGCCAGGAAAACACCCATCCCAGGATCCCGGTGCCAATGAGCAGGGCTCCTTCAACTCCGCTGAGAGAGATGGGATTTGCAAGAAGGATCCTATCCGCCACGTTTCTTTTTGTCATCGGTCTCAACTCGACTTGCCCCCATCAGGGTACCACCCCTGAACTGAGATTTTCAAGCTGGAGATCTGTTTTGGCGACGTCGAGTGACGCGTCTTCCGGGTCGGGTCCGATTGACAAGGCTCCCGTTTGAGAGTAGGTTCTTCCTGAGAGATCGGGGGTAGCTTTCGTGCTCAATAGGAGAGATCTTTACAGATTTCCCTGGTCCAAACCGGACAACCCGGGCGGCTGGGTCGAGGTGACGGACGAGTGCACTCTTTCCTGCCGGGGCTGCTACAGGCACAAGATCGAGGGACACCGGCCCTTGGACGAGGTCCGGCAGGACATCCGGGATTGCCGAAGGATCACGAACTGCGACGGAATGGCGATCGCGGGCGGCGAGCCGTTGATCTATCCTCATATCGTCGATGTCGTCGAGTTCATGGCCAGGCTGAAGATCAAGCCGACCATTCTCTCCAACGGGGAGAAGCTGACTCCCGCCCTGGCGAAGGAATTGAAAAAAGCCGGCCTGGCCAAGATCCACCTGCACATCGACAGCATTCAGAACAGGCCGGGCTGGGAGGGGAAAAACGAGGCCGAACTGAACGAGCTCCGCCAGTATTTCGCCGACCTGCTCTATGAGACGAAGGGGATCCAATGCGGGTATCATGTGACGGTCTTCCGGAACACCCTGCCCTATCTCCCGGCGATCACGGAATGGTGCAAGAGGAATATCCATAAGGTCCAACACATTTCGTTCATCGCTTTCCGCACCCTTCCCAACACTCCTGATGTTGAATATTTCGCGGGCGGGCGCCGGATCGACCTCCGGACCCTTGGCGACGTCCCGCACGACCCGAGCGAAACGAACATCACGGCCGAGGAGATGTTCGAGGAGATCGCGGACCGCCATCGGGACTTCGAGCCGGCGGCCTTCCTCAACGGCTCGGCCCAAGTTGAGACGACCAAGTACCTCATCGCGATCTATGTCGGCAGCAGGAACGGGATCTACGGCGTGCTGGGGGCCAAGACCGTGGAACTCGTTCAGGTCGTCCACCATCTCCTCAAGGGCCGATACCTGTCGTTCCTGAGAAGTCCGGTCGTCGGGAGGAAGGTCTTCATCCTCGCCCTCGTCGACCCGCAGCTTCGACGCGCGTTCGCTGATCACCTTCGCGCCTGTTTCCGGGATCCCCGTCATCTCGTCTCCAGGATTTATTCGCAGTCCATTCACCTTCATCAGCCGAATGAACTCTTGGACGGCCAGGTCAATCTCTGCGACAGCTGCCTCAACATGATGGTCTATCGGGGAAAGCTGATCAACTCCTGCCGCCTGGACGAATATCGCGTGTTCGGAACAGCCATCGTTCCGGCCATCGCCCGCTGATCATCGACCTTCGAGGAGGCGAGACAGAAGCCATGCCCATCGATAGAAAAAGAATGTACAAATTCCCTTGGTCCAAAGCCGACAATCCGGGAGCGTGGGTGGAGGTGACGGACGAATGCGACCTGTCCTGCCCGGGGTGCTACCGTCACCGGCTTGAAGGACACCGGTCCCTTGAGGGGGTGAAAAACGATATCCTCCTCTGCCAAAGGTCGACCAACTGTGGCCGGATATCGATCGCCGGAGGCGAACCCCTCATCTATCCCGGGATCGTCGAGGTCGTCGATTTCATCCGCCGGAACCGGATGCAGCCGGTGATCTTCTCCAACGGGCAAAATCTCAGCCGGGAGCTGGCCGCCGAGCTCCGGAAGGCCGGGCTCCATCAGATCTTCTTTCATGTCGACAGCGGACAGGACAGACCGGGCTGGGAGGGAAGGTCAGAATCCGGATTGAACGATCTCAGGCAATTTTACGCCGACATGATCTGGGACCTGGGCGAAGTCCAGTGCGGTTTCAATGTAACCGTCTCCCGGAAGACCTTGCCCGAGGTCCCCTCGATCTTGGAATGGGTCAGGAGGAACATCCCCAAGGTCCAGAACGTCTCGCTCATCGCCTTGCGGGGACTGGACTTTTCCGAAGGCAAGAGATATATGGCCGGCGGGAAATTCATCGACACCTCCCATTGGCAGAGCGGCTCATCGGATAGCCGCGAGATCTCCATCACGAGCGAGGAGATCTACGAGGTCGTCGAAAGATCCTTCGCCGAAACCCGCCCTTCCGCTTACTTGAGCGGCACGGCAAGGCCGGAAACGCACAAATTCCTCATCATCCTCTATCTGGGTTCCGCCCGCAAAATCTATGGAACGGTCGGGGCAAGAACGGTCGAGTTCAACGAGGCCTGGACGCATCTCCGGAAGGGTCGATATATGGCCGGGTTCTCCCAGCCCAGGATCGGGAAGAAGATTTTCCTTCTTGCCGGGCTCGACCGGGAGATCAGGAAGGCGCTCTTCCGGTATCTCGGAACGGCCCTGAGGAGCCCGGCCAGGCTCTTCGATCCGGTCTATATCCAATGCATCAATATTCAACAGCCGAACGAAATCCTCGACGGCGAAGTCAATCTCTGTGACGGCTGCCTGAACCAGATGGCATACAAAGGGAACCTCATCCCCTCCTGCCAACTGGACGAATTCCGCCTGTACGGGGGTCCCATCATGGAGATGACGGAAAAATCCGGGGAAGGACCTGGTGACGGCCCCTCCATCAGGGGGCCAGGGAACGATTGATGGACTTCCTCACGGCGGGAGCGACCCACCAGCAAATCAACCCCGCCAACAGCCCCATCACGCTGTCCGAGAGATAATGGAACCGGCAATAGAACGTCGCCAGGATGACCGAAAATCCGACAGGGGCGAGGGCATAGAAGGACCGACGGTCATCACGGAAAACGGTCAAGAGCATGACCAGCGTCGCCGCGACGTGCCCGCTGGGCATCCCTCCGCCGGCAGACATCAGGTGGGCCCGCAAATACTCGCCCGCGGCCGTGAAAACGTAGCCCTTCAAGGGCACGGTGTAAAGATGCCCCAGCGTGGACATGGGATTGTCCACAGGGAAGAAAAGATATAAGGCATTGCAGAAAATATTATTGAAGCAGAGGAGGAAAAGGAACTTTTCCATGACGTCTTCGCCCCGTCTGAAATAGAGAACGGCGCTCACGGTCGGATAAAGGGCAAAATAGCTGAGATAGGAGAACATCATCCATTCCGTCAGCCCCGGAAAGATGAATGCCTGAAGCCAAATCGTGGGCTGGACGCCGAAAATCACCCGCTCCAGGTTGATGAGGGCCTGGTCCTTCCAGGTCGGCCAGATGATGAACATCAGCCGGAGGGCGGCCTCGTACGTGTAGATCAACACGATCGAAACCGACAAAACCCTGAAGAAAAACCTGCCGAACCGGCGAGTCATACGCTGCTGGAGGTGATTAAAACCCACGAATAGGAAGGCCATCCCGATGCATGTCAGAGTCAGGAGGGTCCAGTTCTTCACCCTGGAATGGAAGACCGCCCCCAAGAGTGAATAGAGGAAAAGGACCAGGACGAGGAAGACATCGACCGCCCGCAGGTTTGAAATGAAATCACGGAGCTTTGTGTTTTCCATCTCGCTCTGGATGGGGATCATTATTGTCGTTTTCACCCTCAAAAATCAAATTCTTGGCCGAAGGCAACTCCGCCAGTCAACCATCCCCTCGAACAGGGATATCCTAAGCTCAATTTATATATATGACGGAATTGTGACCATAATCCAGTTAGAAACGGCTTAAAAGAGGTGAAAGCGGCTGAGCCGGCAGGATCCGGCAAGGAGCCGATCTTCATTCGTTTATAAGGGGAAAATGGGAAATGACCCGTGTAGGACTCGAACCTACAACCCGCGGATTAAGAGTCCGCTGCTCTACCGATTGAGCTAACGGGCCAAAAAATCCTCTCTAGTTTAGATGACTCGACCCGTCTTGTCAAACTCTTGAGATCGTTCTTCCGGGGCTTCCCCGATCAAGCCGCCGGACCCGAAAACGTGCTAAAATGAGGCAATGGAGGTTTCACCACCGAGGTCCGGCGACAAGCCCGTGGAGATCCCGATCGACGGCGTCCTCGACCTCCACACCTTCAGCCCGAAGGACGTCAGGGACCTGGTTCCCGAGTACCTCGAGGAATGCCTGCGGCGCGGGATCACCGAGCTCCGCATTGTCCACGGCAAGGGGACCGGGACGCTCAAGGGGATCGTTCTCGGCTTGCTCAAGAAGAATCCGCGCGTCGCAGGATTTGAGGACGCCGAGCCGACAGCCGGTGGATGGGGGGCAACCCTGGTCCGGCTCCGGCGGTAGCCCGCTATCTTTTATAGTGGATGGCGACGCCGACGATCTGTCTCTCGTAAGCAGGCATTCTCCCGCCCCAATAATTATAGACGACGCCTTCGCGGAAATACTTGTCGGCGACGATCACCAGGGCGTCGGCCCCCATGAGGGCGGCCTTTTCCCGGAGAATTCCCTCGACATATCCGCGACTCATCCCGGGGTCGGGACGGATCCAGACCTCGCCCAGCCGGATGTGGGCTCTCCGCGTCTCGTGCCTCAGAAGCTCGACGGCCCCCGGATCGGTCGGGGCGAAACGCGGCACGTCCGGGTAGAAACTGTATCCGTAAGGACGGTAGCAGGACACGATCCCCAGCGTGAGAGCGGCCAAGAATATGATTGTCAGCCACTTTGCTTTCATCGTTTCTCCTCCTTGATATCAATTCATTTAGTCGTCCAAATGGACCATAAAGCAAGAACCATACCAAGAAAACGTTCCGGAGGTTGATAGGCCGCTTTGGGAGTCCCGGAAATGCGCATAAATTATTTAATTTCAGGTTATTAAGCGCCCTCCTGCCTGTGGCTTTCAGGCCGGCGGGAGGGGAGGGACTTTCGAACATTGAGACCGGCCCTCTGTCCTTTTCCGAGGACAGCTTCTCTTCTGATTCGGAAGGTTTTGTTGAGGCCCCAGGATGCGCTCATAGAACGGCCCACGGCCTTGCGGAAAAGAAGCTCCCCCAAAAACTTTCCGCCGGAGTGGACGAGTTCAGATTCTTGACAGGACCGCGCCTCAGGGAATATAATTTTGTCTTTGTGTAGGCAGGCCGGATTCGATTAAGACGGGTGGCCATAGTCCAAATAAGCATATGAGGCAAAGCGCCCGGGCCGCTCCCGGGTTTCGCTCGGAGGCACGATCAATGAACTCCCAAAAGAACAATTCCCCAGGCGACAGTCCATCGAACTCTTTGATGGACGTCAACGAAGCCGAACCGCAAGCGCCCAGACGCCGCCGCTGGCCGTGGGTCCTGGGGTTGGTCGCGATCGTTCTCGTAGGATCCTTCCTATGGAGGCGATCGCTTTCCGGCCAGTCCTCGAAAAACCTCGGGGCCGGACGCGACGCGGCGGCGCGCGCGGTCCCGGTGACCGGGGCCGTCGCCAAGATCGCGGACCTCGGGGTCTACATCAACAATTGCGTCGGCACGGTCATGCCCCTCAAGACCGTCACCGTCCGGACCCGGGTGGACGGCCAGCTCATCAACGTGGCCTATCGTGAAGGGCAACTCGTCCGGGAGGGAGACCTTCTGGCGATGCTCGATCCGCGCCCCTTCGAAGTCCAGCTTCACCAGGCCCAGGGACAGCTGGCCAAAGATCAAGCGGCTCTGGCCAACGCCAGGCTCGACCTGAAGCGCTACGGAGTCTTGATCCAAGACAACTCCATCCCTCGCCAGCAACTCGACACCCAGGCGGCCTTGGTCGATCAGTACGAGGCGAACCTGAAGAGTGACCAAGCCCAGGTCGACAGCGCCAATCTCAACCTCATCTACTGCCGCATCACGGCGCCCATCTCGGGCAATGTCGGCCTCCGGCTGGTTGACCCCGGGAATATCGTCCATGCCGCCGACGCCGGCGGGCTCGTGGTCATCACCCAGCAGCAGCCGATCAGCGCCGTCTTCACCATCCCCGCCCCCGCTCTGCCGCAGGTCCTGCAGCGGCTCCGGGCCGGGAACAAGCTCCCCGTCGAGGCCTGGGACCAGGATATCACTCGCCAGCTCGCCGTCGGTTCCGTGCTGGCGGTCGACAACCAGGTCGATCTGAGCACGAACACGGTCCGGATCAAGGCCCTCTTCCCCAATGAGGACTACGCGCTCTACCCGAACCAGGCGATCGATGTCAAGCTCCTCGTCGACACTCTCCACGGCACGGTGATTGTGCCGACCGCCGCGCTCCAGCGCGGCCCTTCCCAGTCCACGTACGTCTACGTCGTCAAGTCGGACCAGACCGTCGAGATCCGCAACGTCGACGTGCAGCGCACGGAGGGCGATGACACCTCGATCCGTTCCGGGATTTCGGCCGGGGAAACGGTCGTCATCGACGGCGTCGACAAGCTCCAGTCAGGAACCCGGGTCGCGATGGCCGGTGCCGAAAGCGGCGCCGCCCCCAGGAAACGTTCCTCATGAACCCCTCCCGGCCTTTTATCCAACGGCCGATCGCGACCTCTCTCCTGATGGTGGGGTTGCTCATCGCCGGAGCCATCGGCTTCCGGCAGCTCCCGGTCTCGGCGCTGCCCCAAGTGGACTATCCCACGATCCAGGTCGTGACATTCTACCCGGGGGCGAGCCCCGACGTCATGGCCTCGGCCGTGACGGCGCCCCTTGAACGCCAGTTCGGGCAGATGCCCGGTCTGAACCAGATGACGTCGACGAGCTCCTCCGGGAGCTCGCTCATCACGCTCCAATTCGTCCTGGACTTGAACATCGATGTCGCGGAGCAGGAGGTTCAGGCCGCGATCAATGCGGCCGGGACCTACCTCCCGGACGACTTGCCGAACCCGCCGATCTACAGCAAGATCAACCCTGCCGACGCGCCGATCCTGACCCTGGCGCTCACGTCAGACACCCTGGCCCTCTCCAAGGTTGAGGATTACGCGGACACGCGGTTCGCCCAGAAAATCGCGCAGCTGCCCGGAGTCGGTCTCGTCAGCATCAGCGGCGGCCAGAAGCCCGCCGTCCGCGTCCAGGTCAATCCCGTCGCGCTTTCGTCGCTCGGGCTCACCATGGAGGATGTCCGGAGCGCCATCGCTAAGGCGAACGTCAACCAGGCCAAGGGCTCCTTCGACGGTCAGCTGCAGGCGTATACGATCTGGGCGAATGACCAACTCCTCACGAGCGCGGACTATCGCCCGCTCGTCATCGCCTACCGCAACGGGGCGCCGGTCCGGCTCTCCGATGTGGCCAAGGTCATCGACGCCGCCGAGAACGTGAAGCAGGCCGCCTGGATGAACCGGGTGCCGGCGGTCATCGTCAACATCCAGCGCCAGCCCGGCGCCAACATCATTTCCGTCGCCGACCGCATCAAGCGGCTGCTGCCGCAGCTCCGGGCCTCGCTGCCCTCCTCGGTGAAGGTTTCGATCCTGACCGACCGCACGACGACGATCCGGGCCTCGGTCCGCGATGTCGAATTCGAGCTCCTGCTGACGATCGCCCTCGTCGTCACGGTCATCTTCCTTTTCCTGCGCACGGCCGCAGGGACGGTGATCCCGAGCGTCGCCGTGCCGCTCTCTCTCGTCGGCACGTTCGGAGTCATCTATCTTCTCGGCTTCAGCCTGAACAACCTGACCTTGATGGCCCTGACGATCGCGACCGGTTTCGTCGTCGACGATGCCATCGTAATGATCGAAAACATCTCCCGCTACATCGAACAGGGCGTCCCCCCGCTCAAGGCGGCCCTCCAGGGTTCGGAACAGATCGGCTTCACCATCATGTCCCTGACGGTCTCGCTGATCGCCGTGCTCATCCCGCTCCTGTTCATGGGCGATGTCGTCGGCCGTCTCTTCCGCGAGTTCGCCGTCACTCTGTCGGTGACCATTCTCATCTCCATGGCCGTCTCCCTGACCCTGACGCCGATGATGTGCAGCAAGCTCTTGCGGACCAAGCCGGAGTCGGAACGGAGCCGTTTCTACCGGACCTCCCAGCATGCGTTCGACCAGGTCATCAAATTCTATGACCGGACGCTGACCTGGGTGCTCCGGCACCGGAGGGAGACGCTCGTCGTGGCCGTGGGGACGCTCGTGCTGACCGTCGTGCTCTATTTCGTGATCCCCAAAGGGTTCTTCCCCGTGCAGGATACGGGAGTCATCCTGGGCATCTCCGAGGCGCCGCAGACGGTCTCCTTCGCAGCCATGGCCGAGCGGCAGCAGGCCCTGGCCCAGATGATCCTCAAGGACCCGGCGATCGAAAGTCTCTCCTCGTTCATCGGCATCGACGGCACCAATACCACGGTCAATAGCGGGCGCATCCAGATCAACCTCGTCCCTCTAGGGAGGAGGAAGGCGAGCTCAAGCGAGATCATCCGGCGCCTGCAACCGCGGCTGGCGGAGGTCGCAGGCATCACGCTTTTCATGCAGCCGGTCCAGGAGCTGACCGTGGAAGACCGCGTCAGCCGCACACAATTCCAATATAGCCTCGAGGACCCCGATGCCCGGGAACTCGCCGCCTGGGCGCCCCGCTTTGTCACGCGCCTGCGGACCCTCCCGGAGCTCCGCGACGTGGCCAGCGACCAGCAGACCGAAGGGCTCGAAGCCCATCTGACGCTCGACCGCACGACCGCCTCGCGGCTCGGCATCACGCCTCAGATGCTCGACGACGCGCTCTACGATTCCTACGGGCAGCGGCAAGTCTCCATCATGTTCACGGAGCTCAACCAATACCGCGTCGTCCTCGAGACCCAGCCGGAATTTCAAAAGCAGCCGGAGGACCTCGAACGCGTCCGTCTGAGGTCCGGCGGCGGCGGATCCGTCCCGCTGGGCTCGTTCGCCGACGTTCGGGTCTCCAACGTCCCGCTGGCCGTGAACCACCAGGGGCAGTTCCCGGTGGTCACCGTCTCCTTCAACCTTGCCCCCAACGCCTCGCTGGGCGAAGCCGTGCGGGCCGTCGATAAAGCGGCCCTCGAGGTCGGCCTCCCGTTGAGCATTCAGCGGGGTTTCCAGGGCACGGCCCAGGCCTTCCGGGCCTCGATGGTGAACACGCCGTTCCTGCTCCTCGCCGCCATCATCACCGTCTACATCCTCCTCGGCGTGCTCTATGAGAGCTATATCCATCCGGTGACGATCCTCTCCACTCTGCCCTCGGCCGGGATCGGGGCGCTGCTGTCCCTGATGCTTTTCCGCACGGACTTTTCCGTCATCTCCCTCATCGGGATCATCCTCCTCATCGGCATCGTCGCGAAGAATGCCATCATGATGATCGACTTCGCCCTTGACGCCCAGCGCCAGGAAGGCAAGCCCGCCCTCGCCGCCATCCACCAGGCCGCGCTCCTGCGGTTCCGGCCGATCCTGATGACGACGATGGCGGCGCTGCTGGCCGGCGTTCCCCTGGCCGTGGGTTCGGGAATCGGGTCGGAGCTCCGGCATCCTCTGGGTATCGCCATCGTCGGCGGCCTGATCTTTAGCCAGATGTTGACCTTGTACACGACGCCGGTGATCTACCTCGCCTTTGACCGCCTGTCCCAGCGCGTCACGGGAGCGGGGAAGCGCAATTCAGCCGGGCATCCGCGGGGGGACGGGGCGTGAATATCTCCGCGCCGTTCATCCGCCGCCCGGTGGCGACGACCTTGATGCTCATCGCCATCGCCTTGGCCGGCGCGGTCGGGTATAAGTTCCTGCCGGTCTCGCCGCTCCCCCTAGTCGACTTTCCGACGATCAGCATTTTTGCGGGACTTCCGGGGGCCAGCCCCGAGACGATGGCCTCGTCCGTCGCAACGCCTCTCGAGCGACAATTCGGCCGGATAGCCGGGATCACGGAGATGACCTCGTCGAGCGGTCTCGGCTCGACCAGTATCACCCTCCAATTCGACCTCAACCGCAATATCGACGCCGCCGCCAGGGATGTCCAGGCCGCCATCAACGCCGCCCGGGGCCAGCTTCCGAAGAACCTCCCCAGCAACCCCGGCTACCGCAAAGTCAACCCGGCGGACGCGCCGATCATGCTCCTGTCGCTCTCCTCCGAAGTGGTCGAACGCGCGCGGATGTACGATATCGCCTCGTCCGTCCTGCAACAGAAGCTGGCCCAGGTCCCCGGAGTGGGACAGGTCACGGTCGGCGGCGGCGCCCTCCCGGCGGTCCGTGTCGACATCAACCCGGTGGCCTTGAACAGCACCGGGCTCGGGCTTGAGGACATCCGGGCGTCGCTCGCGTCGGCCAATGCCAACCGGCCCAAGGGCGAGGTCGCCGGCATCAATCAGGTCTGGTCCCTGTCGACGACGGACCAGCTCCGGCTCGCGGCCGAGTACCGGCCGCTCATCGTCAGCTTCCGCGACGGCGCCGCGGTCCGGCTGGCGGATGTCGCTAACGTCACCGATTCCGTCGAGGACATTCGCACGGCCGGTCTGGCGAACGGCAAGCCCGCCATTATCATGATCATTTCCCGCCAGCCGGGCGCCAATATCATCGCCACCGTGGAGGGCGTCCGGGCCGTCCTGCCACAGCTCCGGGCCATGATCCCGCCGACCATCGACCTGTCGGTTCTCATCGACGCCACGCGGACGATCCGGGCCTCGGTCCGGGACGTCAAGATCACGCTCCTCATCGCCCTCAGCCTGGTCATCCTGGTCGTCTTCCTTTTCCTCCGGAGCGTGCGTTCGACGTTCATCCCGAGCATCGCCGTGCCGATCTCCCTGATCGGGACTCTCGGCGTGATGTATCTCCTGCGGTACAGCATCGACAACCTGTCGCTCATGGCCATGACGATCGCGACCGGGTTCGTGGTCGACGACGCCATCGTCGTCATCGAGAATATCACCAGGCACCTCGAGGCCGGCATGTCGCCGATGGCCGCCGCTTTGAAGGGCGCCGAGGAGATCGGGTTCACGGTCCTTTCGATCAGCCTGTCGCTCATCGCCGTCTTCATTCCCATCCTGCTCATGGGCGGCATCGTCGGGCGCCTTTTCCGGGAGTTCGCCGTCACTCTGTCGATCGCCATCGGCGTCTCCCTCGTCGTATCGCTGACGGCGACGCCGATGATGTGCGCCAAGCTCCTCAAGCCGCATAGCCAGGACCGCGGCGGGCGGCTGTTCCGGGCGAGCGAGCGTTGGTTCGCCGCGATTCTCCGCGGCTATGAACGGGCGCTCGGCTGGGTCCTCCGCCACCAACCCCTGACTCTGGCCGTGACCCTGATCACAATGGCTGCAACAATCTTCCTGTACGTCAAGATCCCGAAGGGTTTCTTCCCCCAGCAGGACACAAGCCGTTTAACGGGTTCGATCATCGCGGACCAGGACACGTCGTTCCAAGCTCAGCGGAGGCGGCTCACCGAGTTCGTCGATACGGTGACCAGTGACCCCGCCGTCGAGAATGTCGCTGGATTCCTCGGCGGCGGCACCGTCAATTCGGGCCGGACGTTCATGAGCCTGAAACCCAAGGAGGAGCGCGACGTGACGGCCGACCAGGTCATCGCACGCCTGCGCGGGAAACTCTCTCATGTCCCCGGAGCCACGCTCTACTTGCAGTCGAACCAGGACCTGCGCGTCGGCGGCCGTTTCGGTGCGGCCCAGTATCAATACACACTCCGGGGCGATAACCCGGACGAGCTGTTCAGGTGGGCGCCCCGTGTCTATGAGAAGCTGCGCCTCCTCAAAGAACTCACCGACGTCAACAGCGACCAACAGAACAAAGGGCTCGAGGCCGAGCTGACTATCGACCGCACCACGGCCTCCCGGCTCGGCATCACGCCGCAGATGATGGACGACTATCTTTATGACGCCTTCGGCCAGCGTCAGGTCTCGACCATCTATACGGCGCTGAACCAGTATCATGTGGTCATGGAGGTCGAGCCGAAGTACTGGCAGAACCCTGAAGGCCTCAAACTCATCTACGTCCCGACCTCGAATTCCGGCCTCGTGCCGCTCGCGGCCTTCACCCGTTTCGAGCCCAGGACGGCCCCCTTGACGGTCAACCACCAGGGGCAGTTCCCCTCGGTGACGATTTCTTTCAACTTGCCCGTCGGCATGGCGCTCGGGACGGCCATGGACGCGATCACGCGCACCGAAGCGGATCTCCGTCTGCCGGCCAGCATCCGCGGCAGTTTCCAGGGGACGGCCCAGGCGTTTCAGTCGTCGCTCGCCAACGAAAATCTCCTGATCCTCGCGGCGCTCCTAGCCGTTTACATCGTGCTCGGCATCCTTTACGAAAGCCTGATCCACCCGGTGACGATCCTCTCGACGCTGCCCTCGGCCGGAGTCGGCGCGCTCCTGGCGCTGCTTTTATTCCGGACCGAGCTTTCGGTCATCGCCCTAATCGGCATCATCCTGCTCATCGGCATCGTCAAGAAAAACGCGATCCTGATGATCGATTTCGCCATCGACGCCGAGCGGGCTGAGAAGAAGAAACCCGAGGAAGCGATCTTCCAGGCGTGCCTGCTCCGGTTCCGCCCGATCACCATGACGACCATGGCCGCCCTCCTGGGCGGGCTGCCGCTCGCGATCGGCGGCGGCACGGGGTCGGAGCTGCGCCGGCCGCTGGGCATTGCGATCGTCGGCGGGCTCATCTTCAGCCAGATGCTGACGCTGTTCACAACGCCCGTAGTCTATCTCTATCTTGACCGCTTCCGGCTACGTCTGGCGGCGGCCCGGCGGAGGCTTGTCCGCCGCTTCGCTTCTCACAGGGAGGGAGCATGAGGTTGAGACGCGTTCTAATGGTCATGCCGATCCTATTCGTCGGGGCCTGCCTGGTCGGCCCCACATACCGGAAACCCTCAGCGCCCGTTCCGCAGGGATATAAGGAAATGCCCAAGGAGGGGACGGCGGCCGCCGTGACCTGGAAGGCCGCGCAGCCGAACGACGAGGCCCGGCGCGGGAAATGGTGGGAGATCTTTCGCGACCCCGAGCTCAACTCATTGGAGGAAGAGATCAGCGTCTCGAACCAGGCCATCGCCGTGGCGGAGGCCCAGTACCGGGGCGCCCGGGCGCTCGTCGGCAATGTCCGTTCCGCGCTTTTCCCCGCCGTCGGCGTGGGACCCTCGGTCACGCGCTCGAGCGGGGGGACGGTCACTCAATCGCCAGGGTCCGGGCAAGCCGCGCCGGCCGTCACCGTCTACGAGGTGCCTGTCGACCTGAGCTGGCAGCTCGACCTCTTCGGCCGGATACGCCGCAGCGTTCAGGCCAGCCTGGCGAGTGCCCAAGCCAGCGCGGCTGACCTCGAGGGCGTGCGGCTGGCGATGCACGCAGAATTGGCGCTGGACTATTTCCTGCTCCACGGGCTGGACGCGGAGATCGAGCTCCTGAACAAGACCGCGGCCGGCTATCGGACGACGGTGGAGATCACGGAAAGCCGTTTCAAGCAGGGCGTCGTGTCGGGCGTCGATGTGGCGCAGGCCAAGACACAGCTCAACGCGACGTTGGCCCAGGCCACCGACTTGGGCATCTCACGGGCCCAGCTCGAGCATGCCCTGGCGGTCCTCGTCGGCAAACCGCCGGCGGAGTTTTCGGTCCCTCCGGCCCCGATCCAGGTCGTGTTGCCTGAGATCCCCATCGGACTGCCTTCAGAACTCCTCGAGCGGCGCCCGGATATCGCCGCCTCGGAGCGGCAGATGGCCGCGGCCAACGCTCAGATCGGCGTCGCCATGGCGGGATACTTCCCCACCTTGAGCCTTTCGGGAGATGCCGGATACGCGGGTTCGAAGCTGGCCGGCCTGTTCTCGCTGCCGAACCGGCTCTGGTCTTTGGGGGCGTCCCTATTCGAGACCATCTTCGACGGCGGTCAACGCAGCGCCGTGAAACGTCAGGCGGTCGCGGCGTACGACGCCACCGTCGCGGGATATCGGGAAACGGTCCTGACCGCCTTCGGGCAGGTCGAAGACAACCTCGCCGCCCTTAAGATCCTGGCTGGAGAGACTCAGTACCAGGGCGAGGCCGTGGCCCAAGCCGAACTTGCGCTCAAGCTGGCCAATAACCGGTACATGAACGGGGTCACCTCATACCTCGAAGTTGTGACGGCCCAGACGACGGCGCTCGCCAACGAGCTGCTGGCCGTCCAGCTGCTCACCCGCCAGATGACGGCCAGCGTCGGCCTGATCGAGGCGTTAGGCGGCGGATGGCGCAGCTCGGACCCCGTCGCGTCCGGACCGTCCCCGTCGCGGTGATCCCCATCCGCGCCACGGACCGGGCGAGGCCCGGGCTACGAAAAAAAACGGCCGATGCGTTTGATCCCTTCTTCGATCATCTCCGGCCCGGGGGCGAACGATAGGCGGAGATAGCCCTCACCGTTCCGGCCAAAGGCGCTTCCCGGAATCGTGACGACCTTCTCCCCGCGCAGGAGTTTCAAGGCCACCTCGAGGGAATTTCCATATTTCGCCGTTTTCGCGGAAATGTCCAGGAACAGATAAAACGTCCCCGCCGGCTTGACATAGGGCAGGCCCAGGTACCGATCAACGCAGCTCATCGCGAAGTCCCGCCTTTTTTCCAACTCGGCCACATTGCGCCCTTTTTCGTCGTCCGCGAATCCCCTCAGGGCATGGATCGCGGCGTATTGGGAAAGGGACGTGGCGCACATCACGGCCAGCTGATGAAAAGTCCTGATCGCCTTGGCCACGTCCGGCGGTGCGGCGCACCAGCCGATCCGCCAGCCGGTCATGGCGAAACTTTTCGAAAGGCTATTGACCGTGATGCAACGGTCCAGATAAGGGGCCGGCGAAGCCGCCGGCTCTTCGAAGACAATATCCCGGTAGACCTCGTCGGAAATGACCATCACGGCGGAGGATCTTAAGGCCGAAGCCATTTTTTCGATCTCTTCAGAGGAATGCACAGTCCCCGTCGGATTGTGTGGGCTATTGATGATGATCGCCTTGGTCTTTGGGGTGATCCGGCTGAGGACGTTCTCGGCCCTGAATTGGAAACCATCCTTGGAAAGGAGGGGATAGAATCTGGGCTCAGCTCCGGCCAGACGGACAAGCGATGGATACGCGGGAAAGCCGGGGTCAGGGATCAGGATTTCATCCCCGGCGCCAGCAAGGACCATGAGGACGTCCATCAGCGCTTCCTCAGCGCCCACAGTGACACAAACTTGCTCCGGGGAAAGCGGATATCCCGCCCGGACCGCGATGAGCTCCCGGAGCTCGGGAAAGCCTTCGTTCGGCGAATAGCCGAGAGGCCAGGCGTCCAGGTTTTCGCGGACGTGGGACAGGATGGCTTTCGGCGTCGGGAATTGGAGTTCGCCGAGCCCGAGATTGATGCAGGACGGGTCGGCAAGATTATTGATCTGCCGGATCATGGTCTTTTCCATGCCCCGCATGCGGAGGCTCAGGATCGCGTCCACGTCTCTCATTCGTTGAGCAGCCTTCGGACCAGTCCTTGATAAATGGCGACGGCCTCCTCCAGTTGTTTTTTCTCCACCTTTTCATGATCCGCGTGGGCGTCGAGGACGGATCCCGGGCCGAGAAGCAGGGGTTTGCCGAACGCTTTGAGGTAGGGGATGTCCGTCCCAAACGGCATGACTTCCTGTTCAATGCCCGGGACCGTGAACAACACCTGCGGCTCGGACCTTGCTGAAACGGAGATCCGGACGCGGCCGGCGGCGGCGGCTTCGATCTTGGACAGCACGAGGTCCGGTGATTCGCCGGTGCGGCAGGAGATGACCGCGCTGGCCGACCCAGGGATGACATTCGGGGCGGAACCGCCCTCGATCCGGCCTACGTTCATGTGCGTCGGACCCAGGACCGGGTCGATACCGAATTTCAAGCGGCGGATATCCTGCAGGACGTCCAGGAGCTTCAGGACGGCCGATTCCCCAAGTTCAGGATACGCGGAGTGGGCCGATTTGCCGGCCGCTTCCAGGGTGAGAGTCAAAACTCCCTTGTGGGCCGTGGCCAGCTTGTTCCCGGTCGGCTCTCCGACAATGATGAACCGGGATCTCGGCGCCCGCATGTTCGCCTCCCGGGCCCCGAGGCTGTCTGTTTCCTCGCCCGCGACGAAGAGGAGCCCGATTTTTTTCAGGCCCTCGTCCCGCAGCCCCGCTGCGGCCACGATCATGGCCGCCATGATCCCTTTGGCGTCGCAGGCGCCGCGGCCGTAAATGTGGAGGTCGTCCTCCGCGGCGCCGAACCACGGAGGCACGGTATCGAGGTGGGTGCAGAGGATGACGGCCGGTGTTTCCCCGAGCCCGGCGATGACGTTTTTCCGTCCCGCCCCGACGTCCTGGGATCGGACGTCGAACGACTCTTCGCCGAGGAGATGGATAAGGAAATCAGCGAGGGGCCCCTCGGACCCCGTGACGGACGGGATGTTGATGAGCGATTTGGCGAGGTCAAAAAGTCGCAACCGAAGCCTCTCCTTCACGACGGCGCCCCCTCAAGACACGTCCTCCGGGGGATTATCGGTGATGTCCCCGCAGGCTGGGGAGGATCGCGATCTTGTCCTTCGAGGCGATGTCCTGGACCCTCTTCATGACCGCCGCCGGGACCCCCGCCACGACGACGCCCGGACGGACGTTCTTCGTCACGACGGCTCCCGCTGCCACGACGCTTCCCCGGCCGACTTTCACCCCTTCGAGGACCACGGCGTTGGCGCCGACGAGGACATTATCGCCGATGATGACGGGGCGCGCGCTCGGAGGTTCGAGGATCCCGGCGATGACCGCGCCGGCGCCGATGTGACAGTTTTTCCCGATGAGCGCCCGGGCGCCGATCACGGCGTTCATGTCGATCATCGTCCGGGCCCCGACCCTGGCCCCGATGTTGATGACCGCGCCCATCATGATCACGCAATCCCTGCCGATCTGCGCGCCGGTCCGGATGATGGCCCCGGGTTCGACCCGGGCCTGGACCCGGCGCAGGTCGAGAAGAGGCAGCGCCGAGTAGCGGCTTGAGACCTCGATATGGGTGGCCGAGATCTTTCTCCGGTGGCGCTTCAGCCATCGCTCGATGGGCCGGTCGTCGCCGATCAGGACCCAGAAGTCCCCGGCCCCGAACGCCTTGAACTCGGCGCTCTCGAAATCCTTCAGGGTCAAGCGGCCCTGAACAAAGACCTTGGCGTGGGTCGTTTTCTTGCTGTTGGCGATGAGCGCGGCGATTTGCTTATAGTCCATGGACTTCCATGACCCCCTGATTGGATGATCGCGTAATGATCACTTCGGGCTCGGCCTCTCCGGGGCCGCGAAGGCTTCGCATGGCCTCCGCCACCGCTTCGGTCCCGTCCGCCGCGCAGATCGCGAAGACCGACGACCCGCCGCCGCTGACGTTGCATCCGTACGCACCCGCCTCAAGGGCTCTCCGTTTGAGCTCGTCATAATCGGGGATGGAGCGCGAGCGGACGGGCTCGGAGATATGGTCCCGGTTGACGGCTTCGCCGATCTTCTTCACGTCCCCCCCGAGCAACGCATGGATCAGCGTGGCGCAACCGGCCATCTGTTCTTTCATCAGGGGCAGAGCGAATTGGCCCGGGATCAGGGCGCGGGTCGTCGTTTGGGATTTTTTCCTGACGCGGATGACGACAGGGATCGGGGGGACGTCGATCTTTTCAATGCGGAGCGGGCTGGTGTTCTTGATGAAGGCGAAGCCGCCGAGCCCGCAGGCGGCGACGTTATCGGCATGCGGAGTGCCGCCCGAGGCGGCTTCCCCGAGGCTGGCGAGCCCGATGACCTCGACCGCCTCGAGCCCCGTCTGAAAGATCTCGTTGAGGCCATGAACGGCGGCGACCGCCGAGGCCGCCGACGAGCCCAGCCCGGCGCCGGTCGGCATCCTCTTGATGATCTCGATGGAGGCCCCCCCTCCCCTCCCCGTCTTTTTGAAAAAATGGATGGCCGCGAGGCCGGCCGTGTTCTCTTCGGGCTTGGTCGGCAGGCTAGAACGTCCGTCGGTGATGCGGATCCGGATCCCTGCCGCGGGGGTCGCCCGGATCCTCAGAAGGTCGAAGGGCTTTTCCAGGGCCAGGGCGAAGATATCGAAACCGGGGCCGAAATTGGCGACGGTCGCCGGAGCCCGGACGAGGATTTCCTTTTTCAAATCAGATGCCGTTCTTCGAGCAGCCTCTTGAGGAGACCGCGGCTCGCCTCCCCCAATCTCGTCAGGGGCGGGCGCAGGGGGCCTCCGGGCAAACCCATGAGGGCGAGCGCTTCCTTGACGGCCATGGGGTTGGTTTCGAGACGCAAGGCCTCAAAGAGCTCGTAGTACCGGACATGCAGCTCCAGGGCCTTGTCGGCCTCCCCCCGGAGGCCAAAGTCCACGAGGTCGCGCATGACCGCGGGGATGATGTTCCCGGCGACCGTAAAGACCCCGCTGCCGCCGAAGGACATCAGCGGCCAGCACGTCGTGTCCTTTCCCGTGAGGACGCTGAAGGAGGTCCCGCGGGCCAGATAGAGGACTTTGGCCAGGTGGTCCATTTGCATATTGCCGTCTTTGGTCGCGATGATATTCCCGTGGCCGATGAGCTTGGCATAGGTCTTGGGCTCGACGTTGATGCCGACCCTCTCGGGGGCGTTGTGCAGGATCACCGGGATCCTTGAAGCGTCGGCCACCTTCAGATAGAAATCGACGACCCCGGCCTGCGCGGGCTTGACGAGGAAGGGGGCGAAGACGACAGCGTAGTCGCAGCCCAGGTCCGCATAGAGCTTCGCGCGCGAGATCGTCTGGTCGAGGTTGCAGGAGCAGGTGTCCGGCGCCACCCTGCACTTTCCCCCGGCTTCCCCGACGACGATCTCCACCAGCCGGGCGATCTCCTTCTCGGTCATGGCCGGGCTCTCGCCCGTCACGCCGAGCGGAGCGATCCCGTGGATGCCGCCCTCCACCTGGGCCCGGACAAGCGTCCTCAGTCCCTTCTCATCCAGAGACAGATCGTTGTGGAAGGGAGTCATCAGCAGCGTATAGGCTCCAGATAGCATGTCTCCGTCTCCTTTTTTCTAAGGCCTCAACAAAACCGGAATCGGAAGCTCCATGGATGTCGATAACGCGCTCTTACGGAACGAATTTATAACATAGAGGTTGGGCCAAGTCAAAATGGCGGATCTGTCCGCCCGCCTTGACATCTCTTCTCGTCATGATTTAGCATTCCGTCCCGGGCGGCCTTGAGCAATGCCGCGCCGAGTGACCGTCCCGGCCAGACCGGAAGGAGGACCCGCATGAGACACGCCGCGATCGAACGGATCCTGAAAAACGTGCTGTTCCTTCTGATCAGTACGGGGCTTGCCTTTTCGCCGGTTTCAGGGGCCGCCCGGGGAGGCGCCCTCGGCGATCCGCCCCCTGACGTCCAAAATGCAGCGGCGCTCACCCTCCTCAGGCCGGCGCGGGTGTTCGACGCCGAGGACGGCAAGATCCATGAAGGTTGGGTCGTGCTTGTGAAAGGAGACAGGATCGCCGCCGTCGGGCCCAAGGCGCAGGTCTCTTTCCCTGGAGGGACAAAGACGATCGAACTGCCCGGGATGACCCTCCTGCCGGGTCTGATGGACATCCATTCGCACATTTTCCTCCACCCCTATAACGAGACGCTCTGGAACGACCAGGTTTTGAAAGAGCCACTCGCCTATCGGACCATTGAGGCCGTGATCCACTGCGAGCGCACCCTCATGGGCGGGTTCACCCTTCTCCGGGACCTCGGGACCGAAGGCGCAGGCTACGCGGATATCTCCGTACAGCGGGCCATCCGCGAGGGGCTCGTCCCCGGGCCGCGCCTGCTCGTGGCGACGCTGGCGATCGTCGCCACCGCGAGCTATGGGCCTGGGCCGGCCGGTTTTGCTCCCGACCTCATCCTGCCGAAAGGCGGTCAGGAAGTGAGCGGGCAGGCCGAGATCATAAAGGCGGTCCGCGAGCAGGTCGGGCACGGCGCCGATTGGGTCAAGGTATATGCGGACTATCGGCATGGGGTGAGCGGGACGGTCCCGACCTTCAGCGAAGAGGAGTTGCGGACGCTGGTCGCAGAAGCTCACTCCGCCGGCCGTCCGGTATCCGCCCACGCCACGACTGCGGAGGGGATGCGCCGGGCGACCGTTGCCGGCGTGGATACGATCGAACACGGCTATGGCGGCACCGAAGACATTTTCCGCCTCATGCTCCAGCACGGAGTGGCCTATTTGCCCACGCTGACAGCCGAGGAGGCTTACGCGGAGTACTTCGAGGGGTATAAGCAGGGGCAACCCCCGACGCCGGGAATGCAGCAGGCGTTGCGGGCCTTCAAGACGGCCCTCGCGGTCGGCGTCACGATAGGGCTGGGCAGCGACGTCGGCGTCTTCGCTCACGGCACGAACTACCGCGAGCTCGAGTGGATGGTGCGCGGAGGCATGACCCCGACGCAGGCCCTCTTGGCGGCTACCGCGGTCAACGCCCAGATCATCCGCATGCAGGATCAGCTTGGCCGGATCCGGGCCAATTTCCTGGCGGACCTGGTGGCCGTGGACGGCGATCCGACACAGAACATCCAGGCCGTCCGGGACGTGCGTTTCGTCATGAAGGGCGGCGTAATCTATAAGCGGCCCTAGGGGGCGATCCCGGCCAAGGCTTCCCGACTTTTGGATCGGGAGTCCCCTTCCCCACCCTCCTGGATTTATGGGGGAAACCCTATTTCTCAGCAGGGGCTCGGAGCGGAAGTCCCAGCCACGCGAGACCGACGTCGCGTTGCATGTGACTCTTGCTGACGCCGCCGGGCGCGTCGTAGAGGATGGCTAGCCTGTCCTTCACTTTCACCACGCTGGGCAGCCCGATGCATTTCTTGCTCCAGGTGCAATTCTGCCCGTCGAGCACAACCGCCTTGTCGGCGGGATCCCACTTGTTCAGGTCTTGCGACCAGTACACCCAGATGGCGTCGGTGTATTCGAAGCCTTCGAGGCCGACGTGATTGGTGAACAGGAACCAAGTCTGATTGGCCGGCTCAAAGCACAGCGAGGCGTTCTCGATCTGCTCCGCGGGCGGCACGATCGGCTGGGGATCGATCCGCCACGGGCCGTTCAGGTCTTTCGTGCGGGCGATGCCGATCGTCCGGTGGGTGCCCCGGCTGTCATTCGACGCGGCGCTGAAGAACATGAGGTATTCGTCACCGTGGCGGATGATCTGGCCGGGGCTGGCCGTCACATCGTAGTATGTGTTGGGCGTGCAACAGAACGGCGCCACGTCGCGCTGCTTGACCCATGGCCCGGCGGGTGACTGGCTCCGGGCCTTCATCGTCTGATATGGAAACGCCGGGATGAGATCCGGCGCCGGCGAAGTGTGTGGCGTGCCGAGGTAAAACATGTGCCACGTTTTTCCGTCGAAGTACGTCACGCCGTAAGAAGCGGACGCGGAATCATCCTCACCGGGTTTGCCGAAATCCAGAACCGGTCCCTTCTTGGTCCAGTGGACCATGTTGGGGCTGGTGGCGAGGCACGCCAGCCAACCCTTGGGACCGGCGCCGTCGTAGTGCATGTAGTAAGTCCCGTCCGACTCGAACACCCAGATATCCCGCGCGCCAAGTTTATCACATCCCCCCGGTCCGTCGCCGTGCATCATCACCACGCCCTGGTCTTTGGCTTCCATGCGAAGCGTCGCGACCGGCCGGCCATCAGGATAATCGGCCTGGAGCGATGTCGAGGCGGTCAGGGCAAAGATGATCACCCACGATTTCATGATTTCTCGATCTCGTTCTTCCATCTTTTCGTCCCGCGCTCGACCCGATGGTGACCTGCCCCCCCCAATGTACAGCCCCTGAAGCAAGATTTTCAAGCCTTGGACCAGGCCGTGGACCTGAGCCGCGGGTTTAGTCCAGTTATATTTTTTGCCGCCTCCGTAGGCTTGGGAGGCTTCCCTTTTGAGCGCGTATCGAATAAAATCATCAGGACGCCGATGAAGGGCGAAGAAAACTGAAGTGAGAGAAGGAGCGAAAGAGTGAAGAATAAAAAAGGTCTTCAGGCCATCTTGATTCTCGTCCTGATCGTTTTCGGACCGGCCATCCTCGTCCGGGCCCAGGGAGTCACGCCGTCGCCGAAGCCGCAGGAGGTTAGGCCCTCTCCGGCGGCTGATATCGTTTCCGCCAAGGAAGATTCCTCCGTGACCGAGCACGCAATCCGCATCAAGGGGCAGGTCATCCCCTACCGGGCCACGGCCGGGACAACCCTTCTCCGCGACGACAAAGGCGAGCCCACAGGCCTGATGTACGCCGTGGCCTATACCCGCAGCGACGTCAAGGACCTGAGCGCGCGTCCTATCGCCTTCTTCTATAACGGCGGACCGGGCTCGGCGTCGATGTGGCTGCACATGGGCGCCTTCGGCCCGCGCCGCGTGTTCACGGTGGACGGCGCCTTCACCCCGCCCGCGCCCTACACCCTCGTGGACAACTCCGAGAGCCTGATCGATAAGACGGATATGGTCTTCATCGACGCCATGGGCACGGGCTACAGCCACGCCATCGGCAAGGCTCAGAACAAGGACTTCTATGGCATCGACGAGGACGTCCAGGCCTTCGCCCAGTTCATCCGGGCGTACCTCAGCAAGAACGACCGCTGGAACTCGCCGAAGTTCCTCATGGGCGAGAGCTACGGGACCTTCCGCTCGGCCGCCCTGGGCAATGCCCTCCAGTCCCGGGACGGGATCCATCTCAACGGGATCGTCCTGATTTCGACCGTCCTCGACATGTCCACGATCACCTTCGGCACAGGCGACGACCGGCCCTATATCTTCTACCTCCCGAGCTACGCCGCGGTGGCCTGGTATCACCAGGCCCTGAAGAACCGGCCCGCGGACCTCGACGCCTTCCTGGCCGAGGTGCGCCGCTACGCCCAGGGCGACTATGCTGCGGCCCTGTTCCAGGGCGCCGGGCTCTCCGCCCCGGACAAGCAGGCCGTGGCCGCCAGGCTCGCCGAGATCACGGGCCTGAGCGCGGAATATTGGATCAGGGCCAACCTCCGGGTGACGTTGGCCCAATTCAATGTCGAGCTCGAGCGCGGCCGCGGGCTGACCACGGGTCGCATCGACGCCCGGTTCACCGGTTTCACTCGTGACCTCCTGGCCGAAAACGCCCAGGGCGACCCGGAGGGTCCGGCCGTGGGCGGCGCCTTCACGGCCCTGCTCAACACCTATAATCATCAGGAGCTGCGATTCGGACAGGACAAGACCTACAACACCTCGAGCGGCGGCGCCCGGGAGTGGAACTGGCGGCGCCAACCGATGACGGGCGGCTTCCCCGGCGCGCCCAGCACGACGGGCGGCGGTTTCTTCCCCGGCGCGCCCAACGTCGAGTCCGACCTCGCCCAGGCCATGGTCACCAACCCCCGCCTCCTCGTCCAGGTCGAGAACGGATACTATGACATGGCCACGCCGTTCTTCGCCACCGAGTTCACCATGGGCCATCTCGGCCTGCCCACGGAACTCCAGGCCAACATCAAGCTGGACTACTATCCTGCAGGACACATGATGTACCTGCACGACGGGAGCCGGGTGAAGCTCCACGACAACATCGCCGCTTTCATCGACCGGGCGACGCAGAAATAGTTTCTCGGGCGAAAGGTTTATATGGGGGAATTCCAAGTGCCCCTGGCCTGACTCGAACAGGCGACACGGCGCCATTCAGGGGAAAAGAGGGTCTCCCCCAAAACCGAATGACGCTCCTGGATCAAGGACAGGAGGGGGAGGACAAACGACCTCCACGTCTTCGCCTCTTTCCGGATGGGGGAACCGGATCTTCCAGGAATGCAGGAAATAGCCGACGTCGCCGGGCGTCGCGGGTCCCTCGTCGTCAAAGCCGCCGGCCCGGGGAATTCCCCCAATCTGATAGAGCGGATCGCCCACCAGAGGGAATCCGGCATGGCTGAGATGGATCCGGATCTGATGGGGACGTCCCGTGGGGATCGTCACTTCGAGGAGCGACGCTTTTTCCTCAGGGAGCCGGCGGATCACCCGGACATGGCTTATCGAAGGCCGGCCGCCGGGGTCATACGCGTGGACGGTCTCCGGACGCCTATACGGGATAGGTCCGATGGGTGCGTCGATCGTGAACGTGTCAGGCATCGCGGTTCCGGAGGCCAGGGCCAGATACACCTTGCGGATCCGCCGTTCCTTCATGGCGATCGTCAACAGTCGCGCGGCCCGGGCGTTGCGGGTGAAGAGGATCGCCCCGGAAGTGCCGCGCCCGAGCCGATGGATCGGCGAACACCCGGCGCCATAGCGTTTCCGCACGAGATAAAGCAGGGTATTTTCCAAGAAAAAGCCCCCGGGAAGAACGGGCAGTCCGGAAGGCTTCGCCAGAACGAGGACATCCCCGTCCTCGACTAGGGTTTCAAAATCCACCGGAACGTCGGGCTCATCCCAGGGAGGGCGATGGTAGAGCAATTGATCTCCCAGGGTCAACGTATCCTCCGATGATGCCGGCCGTCCGTTCCTCAGAACCTGCCCGGCTTCGATCCGTAGCCGCCATGTTTCCTGGGTCGAGTGGGTGTAATGACGGGAATAGAAGGCCGCAACGGAGAGCCCTTCGTCGGACTTGAGGATACGATCGCGATAGGGATAGCCTTTATTCTTCATGATATCGGAAGCCGCCGGCCCCTAAAAACAAAGGGAAGAATGCCCGCTCACGCCTTGGAGGCGTATTCCCCTGTCCGCGTGTCCACGCGGATGACCTCGCCGGTCGACATGTATTCGGGGACCTGGACGACAAGCCCGGTCGACAGGGTGGCCGGTTTCGTTCGCGCCGTGACCGACCCGCCCTTCACGGACGGCCGGGTGTCCAGGATCTCGAGGTTGACGAAAGCCGGTATCTCCAGGCCGAGGACGCGGCCTCCAGAGCAGATCGACAGCAGCCCTTCGATGCCCTCGGTGAGATAGGGCCACTCGTCCTCGATCTCGTCCTTCGTCAGCGTGAACTGGCTGTAATCCTGGAGGTCCATGAAGGTGATGCTCGTCGCGTCCGCGTACAGGTATTGCACCGGCCGCCGCTCGAAATCGGCCTCGGCCAGGACGTCGCCGCCGTGCAGGACCTGGTCGACCTTTCGCTTCGACTTCAGGTTGCGGAAACGGATCTTATACAACGTCACCGCCCCGCGGGCCGAGGGCGATTGGACCTTGACCGTCTCGACAATATGCGGATCGTCTTCGATCTTGACGACGTCGCCTTTCTTCAAGTCGGATGCTCTGAACATGGGAACGCCCCGATCTTCTCCCCCCTCTATTCTTCTGGAAAATGTCCCATCGGTATTTTTTTAATTACTTATCTGCCTTCACTTGGCCTTCCGGTTCTTCGCCCGTTTCTTCTGCTTTCTTTTTCATCGTGGCCTTGCCTTCTTCGGAAGATTCCGGAGTTTTCCGGCTCTTGCCGCCTTCCGGAGTCTTCGGAGGGGCCGCTTTCATTTCCGCTTTTGCCTTTTTCCCCTTGCCCTCTTCGGGGGCCTTCTTGGGCTTCTCGCCCTTGCCGCCTTCTTGTTCTTTCTGGGGGGTTGCCGCCCTTTCCGCCTTTATCTTCGCCATTTCTTCAGTTCTTTTTTCATCGTCGGCGATCCGCCTCAGCCTTCTGTTCAAAGCCCTGATATTCGCCTGCAATTTTCTGACGAGAGTATCTTTGTCGGCCCCGGAAGACTTGATCCCCTTCCCAGAAAGGAAAGACAGCCGGTCCTGCAGGTGATGTTCGAAATATGTCTTTTGCCGCATGAGCGTCCCTTTCCGCTTCAATCCCATTTCTTGCTCCTCTCCGATTGAATTAATCTCTCCGGCAGGTCACGGATGATACAGGGCTTTCAATTCCCTGCCGGCCGGTGGTTGCCGAAGGTATGTATATCAGGGTTTTCGCCAAAAAGCCATCGCACCCCCAGTCACCGGCCGCTCGTCCGCCTTCGATATCTGTTATGATGAGTGAAATCCTGGATATCCCGGCGAACGCGCAGATAAGTTTCCGGCTTGGCGGCCGGGTAGCCCAGACGGAACGTGAAGGCGATCCTCAGTCTTTTTGGTATCCCGAGAATCCTCTTGACCTCCTTTTCCATGGAGCCGGAACCGAGAGAACTGACGACGTGGAAGCTCAGCCCGAGAGCACTGGCCATGATCCATATGTTTTCCATCACGCAGCCAAGGCTCATGATCCCGAGGAAATCTCCTCCCGATGCCGGCGCCCTTTTGGCCGGATCATAGAGCACCACGCTCAGGAGCGGGCTGGAAAACATGGGCCTTGTGTCCGAATTCTTATCGATCTTCGCTCCCGGAGTCACCCAGGATCTCGGGAACATGTTTCCCATGATCCCGGTCTTTTTCTTCAGCAATTCCTCTTTGGAGAATGATAATTGTGTGTAATTCTCTTTGATGAAGGTCATGGATATCTGACCTTTGATCTTGTTGATTTCTTTCAGGACCTTGCCGTCGTCAACGATCACGATTTCGAAGTTCTGCATGTTGTGGGCCGTGGGGGCCCAGCTTCCCGCTTCCAGGATCTTGTCCAGGTCCGCTTTCGCTATCGGCCGGCCTGGATCGAACGGGACCCTCGACGAGCGCCTCTCCTTGATGAGCTCCAGGACTTCTTTTTCATTTTTCATCGCCGATGGATATTTCGCCATAGCTCCTCTCCCTATGAGAATTTAAGGTCCCATCCTCAGGACCGACCTGAAATGCACTTTTGAAGTGATCATCTTTTCGTAAGCCGCAGCGGCCTGTTCCAGAGGAAAGATTTCGATGATGGGAAGGACATGGTGGCGCACGCTGAAGCGGATCGCGCTGTCCTTATCCCCGCCGACCGATCCCTTGATGGACCGTTGGCCTTGGAACAACTGATGAGTGAATACCGGGATGGGGTCAGGGCTTGCCTGGACGATGACCAATTGTCCCTTGAAGCCCAGGCCGTCGATCAGGTCGGAGGCGGACTGGCCGCAAGGCGCCGTGGAGAGGATCACCGCCGCTCCGCCGAGCTTTTTTAATTCCTTGGCCGGATTTGTGGACCCTGAATGAATAAAATAATCCGCGCCAAGTTGATCAGCCAGTTCTTCTTTGTCCCGGCTTCGAGAGATCACGGCGGTCGTGAACCCGAACTTCTTTGAGAACTGCACGGCAATGTGACCGAGCCCTCCAAGCCCTTGTATCGCGACAAGGTCCCCTGGCCTGGCCCCGCTTTCCCTGAGGGCGTTGAACGTTGTATTCCCGGCACAGAGAAGAGGCGCGGCGTCCGCTGAAGCCAGCTCATCGGGGATAGCGACCAGAGTTTCGATACGGGCAACCATATACTCTGCATAGCCGCCGTCATGCGATATTCCCGTTGTCAGAGGACGTTCGCACCGGAAATACTCCCCTTTCTTGCAGGCGTCACTCGAAAGACAAGGCCCCCCGAACCATCCCACGCCGACACGCTGTCCTGTTTTCCAGAAAGAGGTCTCCGGTCCGATCTTATCGATGATCCCGACGACTTCATGGCCGGGGACCCTGGGATACTCAATGTGAGGATACCTTCCGTCTTTTACGATCGCATCGCCGCGGCAGATCCCGCACGCTTCCACTTTGATCAGCACTTCGCATTTGGCCGGAGCCGGGACCTCTTTCCTGACCAGTTCAAAATCGGCCCCGGCGGCTGGCACTTGAACAGCTTGCATCAATGTCATGAATCTTCCTTTTCTTTCTATGGAGCGGTCCTCATAATTATAGGCAACTTCTATTGGCTTGTCCAAACGACTTCAGCCCTGAAAAATCGTCCGCATATCGCGGCGATCGCGCCCCGCAGAGCTCGACAATGAGACACGGGGACATTCTCAGCTGCCCCCGATGAGATAAGTCCGATGGAAACGAAACGGGGAAGAGCGAAACGACCCAAGGTAGTGGCGGGGATGATGCGGGAACGGCGGCGTCCATCACCCCCGCGGAGAAACCCAATCCTTCATCGCTCCTGCGAAGTCCTCCGAATACCCGGTGTGGGCGGTGCAGAGCACGGAAATGCCCTTTAACCGGGAGAGCTTGAGGATCGATTCCCGCCGCTTTGCCTTATCGACCTGTATGAATCCCCTGTCCATCACAACTTTCCCTTTTTTGAGATTCAAGATGTCGCCAACGACCAGAACGGAGTCATTGATGAGATACGACATCGATCCCGCCGTGTGGCCAGGGGTCGACAAGCATTTGATCGAAGCGTTGCCGATGGTGAGGATCTCGTTCTCATCGAGGAACTCAGGCGTGACGGGCAAGGGTTTGCTGTACACCAGGCCGAGAAAGCGGGGCGTGGAATGGTCGAGCATGGCAACCTCGGCCTTCGGCAGATAGACCTTCGCGTCGGGAAACGCGGCAAGTCCTCCGACATGGTCCCGGTCTGAATGCGTCAGGAGGACATGCTTGACCCTTCTCGGATCGATCTGAAGCTTCTCGAGTTCCGCGAGGGTTGTTTTGGAGTTCATGCCGGTGTCGAAGGCGATCAGCGACTCCCCGGCATCGAGGAGATACATCGCGACAAATCCCAGTTTGACGAAGAAAAGGTTCGCTGAGATGGGACCGCTCGGCTGTTTTTTCTCTGCCACTTGAACCTCGTGTTATAGCGAAATGTTAAATCCCCCGTCGACGGAAAGCAGCGCGCCCACGATATATTTGGCCTTATCTGATACCAGGTACGCCACGGCTTCCGCGACATCCTCCGGTTCGCCGATATGGCCAACGGGGATCCTCTGGTTTTTAAAGGGTCTGTCCACATACTCCCGGTGACCGACCGGGGTTCCCACAAGCCCTGAGCCTACGGCATTGACCCTGATATCGAAGGGGGCAAGGTCTATCGCGGCGCACATCGTGAGGGCATTGATGCCACCCTTGGATACGGAGTACGAGAATTTATCCTTCATCCCCCTTGTGCTGGACACGGTGATATTCACGATGGCCCCTCCGCCGTGTCCCTTCATGATTTCGGAGGCCAGCTTTGTGCACAGATAATAGCTCCTGAGGTTTGTGTTGATGGTGTATTCCCACGTGGTCAAGTCACAGTCCGAGATGGACTCGTTTTTCGTGTACGCGACATTGTTGACAAGGACGTCCAGCCTTCGAAACTTGTCTTTGACGAAGTGAAACAGCTTTTCAATGGCGCTCACTTCCGAAAAATCGACCGCGAACCAGGAACCTTTCTTGGACAGATTCTCCGAAACTCTCTTGGCCTCTTGCGCGTGACGAGAGGTGACGATCACCTGAAATCCCTGTCCTGCCAATACCTCTGCGGTGGCCTTTCCGATGTTGTTGGTTGAGCCGGTCACAACCGCTATCTTTTCCATATTCGCCTCCTCTGAAGCCGGCATGCGCCTGATTTGGTCCATCTTTCAGGGATGAGGCCCTTTCATTAGGCACGGGCTTCTCATTTTTATTTTACTTGCGCAAGAATTTATCTTTTTTGGGCCTCGATGCGCTTCTTTCCGTTTTCATACGTAACCAGTTTGATCACCTTGTGATTTTCATCTCTTATGAACTCCAGCTGGGCGTCAATATCCTTCAGAAAGAATTTAGTTTCCGTTTCGGGATAAAGGACAAATGTCGGCAGACCATCTCCCGACATCCTAATGGCATGATCCTCTTTGATGATTCGCATAACTCTTCCATTCGGTTGAATATAGGTCCCAACATAATCTTCAATAATTCCGCCGGGGAGCGTTATGATCTTATGGGCGGAGGAGCTCAGGTAGATATCATCTAAGATAATTTTCCCTATATCGATGGATTCCTTGATAACATTATTAAAAACATTCATTCCATTATCGCCATTGGTCATGACCACGATCCCCCTTTTGGATTTTGGCAGGAAAATGGCCATCGTTCTCACCCCGATGTCTGAACCTCCATGTTCCAGGGCGTATTCTCCATTGGGCAGGTCTTTTACTAAACCCCAGCCTAAGCCACGGTCGTAGTGCTTCTTGACTTCCACCTGAGGACTCGTCATCTCATTGAAAATGGGTGCGGAAAGACCTGCGCCATTCATCACATCCATTCCAAATCTGCAGTAATCTTCAATTGTGGTCAGCAAACTCCCGGCGGCACTTACGCCTGTTTTATAAGATGTTTGATATTCATTCCCATCGGCATCATGCCATCGGGCAAATCTGGCCATATCTAAATATTCACTCCAATACTGGGTATCTTTCATCCCGAGGGGTTTGAACAATAGTGAGTCCAATAATACTTCTAACGGTTTATGAAACTTATTTTCCAATGCTCGTCTCAAATATTCGAAGCCTTCTCCCGAATACTGAAATTTCGTTCCGGGTTCAAAATCAAAGGCTAATCTTTTTGAAGGATGATCGATCCGCCAATTGACAAAACCTGTTTGGTGACTCAAGACATGCCGGGTCGTCAGTTCTTTATGCCGAGGATCATTCAGAACATCAGGGTCGATCCAATACGTTTCAAGAGGTTCATCAAGACTCCATTGTCCGGACGATACCAATTTTAAGGTCAGCATGGCCACAACGGGTTTGGTTTGGGAGGCGATATTGAAGATCGTATTGACGGGAGCAGGGACATTTTTTCGAAGTTCCCCAAAGACTTTGACATCCTTCAGCTTTCCGTTTTCTATGATGCCGATCCCGACAGCCGGGACATGATTTTCAGCCAGCCAGACCGGTATCTTGTCTTGATATCCAAAGTTCACTTTGGCATGGGTTCGGGCCTTACAATTTTGGCCACAAGATATGATCAGAAACAGTAAGAAGAGAATTTTTATTTTCTTCATCATTTCCCCGTTAGTAATTATTTGACCTGTCCCCGCTCAATGGCCCCCCGAGCCTCTGGAGCCTCTTCCACAACATCATTCCCGTCCGCCATCAACACATAGGGACCTCTTTTTCGTGCCGCGCGCATCCGTCGGTCATTAAGATCGGAGCCGCGGATGTCCCTCGCGAAACGATGATATTGCCGGCGGTAGATTTGTGTCAAGGATCTCAAGAAAGGGCATCCAGAGTCACCCGGGAGTCTTGACGAAAATGGTCAATCCCGACATAATTCATCCGGGAGGTACAGGACTCATGAGAGATGCCAAACGTTTGATTTGGATCGGACTGCCGCTGGCCTTCTTTCTGTCCGTGCCGGTATCGGCCGACGCCCAGTCCTCGGTTCCCCCGGAGCCTCTGCCCCTCGCGGCTTTCAGCCAGGGACTCGAACATCTGGCCCACCAGGTGGGCCCTTCCGTCGTCCAGGTCTTTGCCATCGGCTTTTCCGTGGCCTCAAATAAGACTGGGCCGGCGGTCAGACACCAGAATATCGGCTCGGGCGTAGTCCTGGATTCCGAAGGTTATATCGTCACCAACGCCCACGTCGTTTATGGCGCCCGGCGCTTACAGGTCCAACTTGCGGATTCGCCTGACCCCGCCGACGAATCGCACCTGCATATGCCCTTCAGGCCCAAAGGCGCCAAGATCGAAGCCCAACTGGTGGGAATGGATATGCCCACGGACCTCGCGGTTTTGAAAATTGCCGCCGAGGACCTGGCCGCGCTGGCTCTCGGCGACTCCGACAAGCTCAAGCAGGGCCAGCTCGTCATGGCCTTCGGGTCGCCGCTGGGGCTGTCGAACACCGTGACCATGGGCGTCGTCAGCGCCGTGGACCGCCAATTGCGCCCCGATGATCCGATGTCCTATGTGCAGACCGACGCACCCATCAATCCGGGCAACAGCGGCGGCCCGTTGGTCGACGCCACGGGCGAGGTCGTGGGGATCAACACCATGATCCTCACGCAATCGGGGGGGAGCGAAGGCGTCGGGCTGGCCATCCCCAGCAACACGGTCAAGAGCATTTACAAGCAGCTGCGGGCCAACGGCATCGTCCGGCGGGGCATCATCGGCGTTCAACCCCAGACCATTACCCCGACCCTGGCGTCCGGTTTGAGTTTACAGCAGAGCTGGGGGGTCATCCTGGCGGACGTCGGGCCCGACGGCCCTGCGGGCGGCGCCGGACTGAAGGTGGGCGATGTCGTTGTCAGTCTCGATGGACATACGATCTATGATGTCGCCCAGTTCGGAAACTACATCCATCGGCATGACATCAATTCCACTCTGACTCTCGAGGTCATGCGCGGCTCGCAGCATTTCACCTACAAGGTTCCCGTGGCAGCGTACCCCGACGATCCCAGTCGATTTCTGAGCAAAGTGGACCCGGAGAAGAATTCCGTGCCGAGGTTGGGCATCCTGGGGATCGAAATCGACAAGGAGATCGCCTGCCTGCTGCCGGCACAGCGAGTCGATGCGGGGGTTCTGGTCATAGCGATCAGCGTGGAGGACAGCACCCCCGACGATACGCTCCTGGCCGGGGATATCATCCACGGGGTCAACCGGACACCGATTTCCACGATGGCGGAATTGCGGGCCGCTTGCGCGAAGCTCAAGGCGGAAGACCTTTTCGTGGTGCAAGTGGAACGCCAGGGCAAACTGCTCTATATCGCCTTCGACGAAGCCTCCGATTAGTGCCTGGGGGATTCGAACCTCCGACCTTTGGAGCCGGAGTCCAGCCTCAAGGGAATTGGGGCAAAGAAAACCCATGATCTCTTGAACATATTGGGCCGACGTGCATCTTAATAGATGGAGGGCAAGAACGAGGATGAGCGACCGGCTGGAAGAGAATGTCCTGATCCTTCGCTGCCGGGTCGGCGACAGGGATGCTCTTTCCGAGCTCATCGTCCGGTATTCTCGCAGGCTGCGCTATTTTATCGGGCATCTGTCGGACAGTCCCGAAATGACCGAAGATATCTTTCAAGACACCTGGGTCGGGGTCATCGGAAAAATGCACACGCTCAGGAACATTGAAAGCTTCACGACCTGGCTCTACCGGGTCGCGCGCAACACGGCCTATCAGCAGCTCAGGAAGAAAAAGAGGTCAAGCCAACTCCATGACAACATCGTCCTGCCCGATGAACAGCCAAGCGACGCCTTCTCGCCCGCTGACGCGGCCAGGATCCACGACGGCCTGAAAAAGCTGCACCCGGCGCATCGGGAAGTCTTGGCCCTGCGCTTTCTCGAGCAAATGTCCTACCAACAGGTCGCTGAGATCCTCGGCTGCAACCTGAACACCGTCAAATCGAGGATCTACTACGCCAAGCTGGCTCTCAAAAAAGAAATGGAGGCGAAAAATGGAAAAAGATCGTGACTTGAGAGAAGCGCTGCTCAAACAAATGGACGGGGACGCCGACGGGAGTCCGGACGCCCGCCAAAAGGCGGCGCAGGCCATCCTGGCCAAGGCTGCGGCCCATCTCAGGCGGATGAAACACATCACCGTCATGAGCTGGCTCTTGCTGGCGGCGGCTTTCCTTACCTCGGGCGTCACGGGGGCTCTCTCGGGATTCCGGAACGAATTGTGGGGCATCTGTTCCGTGATCGGGCTCCAAGCCTTGCTCATTATCGCCGTCTCCCTCACGGTTGTCCTCTCCGTCAGAGCGAAGACCTTGAGAATGAAGCAGATTCAGACGGCGCTGGCCGATATCCAGGACCAGCTGAGATCAATGTCCCAGAGCAAAGCCGGGAAGGGCTAAGGAAATTGAATGGGCTTCCCGAGCGGCGTGGTCCGTCCAGCTCGTTGAAGCCGGACCGGTCTTGTTTTCCCGCCCAAGAACGGTGAGGCCACGAGACGTTACTTCAGCGGTGAAAGGCGATAGCGGTGGACAAGCGATTTCGGCTGAGGGATGGGGAATAAACGGTCCTTCACGCGGGTGGACAAGGACATCAACGGCACGATCGTTTCCTTGAGCCGGCCCGAGGCCGGAAAACGGAAGTCATCCTCGACCCTCGATCTCAGGTCGGTCAGATAGCCGCGGACCTTTCCGGTGGGCGCCCGGCGGATGGCATGCCGGAGCAGAGGGTAGATCTCGAGACACATGTTCTTGTGTTCCCTCGCCCTTGCCCGGTAGAGCGGCACGGGGCTTTCGTGGAGATTCTCCCAGCCGAGGAGCTGGGATTCCAGGACGCGGCAGATCGACGGCCCGAGCTCCTCATGTCGCGCTGCATCAGGCTGAGCATGAGCTGCTCGATGCGCTCAGCCGTGAAATGGGGGGTGCTTGAACGTCAAATGGTAGCCGTCGCGGAACTGGTACGGGATGTCGACCAGGCGCCCTTCGGCTCTGAGCCGCTCATGGAGCGGGGTCTGCGGGCAGGGAGTGTAGAGCATGAATTGGGAAAAGGCGGGCCGCAGCGACATGATATATTGAAAATCCCGTTCAAGAGTCTCCTCGTCGTGCCAATCATAACCGACGATCATCGAGGCGACGACAGCGATATAACCTCGATCGCTGTAATCCAGTCGGCGGCAAAGAATCGGATAAGCCAGCCGAACGGAGGTTCGGGCCTAGTCTTTCTTCTCGCCCGCCCGGAACTCCGTCCAGGGTTGGGACGGGCGGCTCTTGAGAATGCCCGCCATCCAGTCGAACTGTGGGTGTTGCTCAAGGAATTTCACAGCATCGAATGGTGTGCCACAAGCCGATCCCCAGCGCGCCGCGAACGACATCTGTTTCGCCATGGCGGCGTCGACGACCTTGGCGTCAACGGCCCCCGACGGGTTTTGGGTCGTCCCACCTGGGCCAGCCTCCAACTCATTCTCTTCATGTCCGCACAACGTCCGCGAGTCTGGATTATCCCTCTGGAGATACACGTCATAGTGATCGGCCAGGAACGACTTTGCCCTCTCAACGTCAATCCTGCCTGCGGACTCCTTCATGAGTTGCTTCCATCGGACACGCCGGGCGACAGAACTGGCTTTGATCTCCAATTCGTTCGAAGACGTCTCGAACCGAAGGATTTTGGGGTCTTCGGCCAGGTTGGATCCCGTGAAGAAGCCATCCTTCTTTCTCTCGAAGCCGACGTATTTCAGCCCCAACTCCAACCTGGCGATTTCTCCGGTCTTTATATCGCCGAGAAGCCAGGAGTTCGCATATCCGCCGTTGTTCCCGTGCTTCATGATGGCGCACCACTCGTCGATAGAAGAAGCGTCCTGCGTGGCACGGCGAAAGCGTGTAAACTCGGGGACACCCTTCTCGTCAAATCCTTTGAAGTCCCCGATGGTCGTTTCAGTCCCCACAAGCCCGGCGTCCGTGATGAAGAAATCGGATCCGCTGTGGACCAACCCTGGCGAGGTCTGCATCAAAATTCGATGACCCTTGGCAGGCTGGATGTCCAGAATCACGTTGCAGTCGGCCTGCGGATAGTCGGTCCAAGTGTTATGGCCGAGAACAATGTTGCGATCGGTTGTCATGCTTCCGGTCGCGATGAAGGCGCTGCACGACTGTTTGAGTGGATTCGGCGAAGTTGCCCCCATCTTTTCCTTCACTTCGGGCCACCAGTACCCTAAGAGATCGAAGGCGTTGTAGGCGACCACCTCGTCCGTGGATGTCGAGACCCCGGCCGCCTTGAGCCCCTCGACGATCCGATCGATCTCGGCGAGGGTCTCCGCATCGACCTTGGGAGTGATCATGCTTTTGGACTTTGTGACGAGCCATGTCCACTCCATGGCAGTCTGGTACGCCCACCAGAGGCGCCACACGCGCAGTGATTCCGCGATGTCCTTGGCCATCAAGTAGCCATGCTGGAAGCCACGCTCTCGGGGTTGGCCTTCGATGTGCAAGTAGATCCATCCCGCTCTTTCGTGCCGCTCGGCCCGCGATAGCCATGACGCCTGTTCTCTTGTTAGTGGCGCGGTGCTACTTGATTGATCTGAAAGAACACCGATTGGCACGCAGAAGCAGAGGATGATGAAGATTGAGAGTAGGCGCTTCATCGATTCCCCTCCTTGTCGTCTGGAATAGGAAATTCCTTATTCGCAGAGTGCGCGAACCCAAGCCGCGGGACCCGGGACTGAGTCTCCCATTCAAGATGATGATATCGTCAGCTGCGGGTCGTGGTCAAGAACTCAAAAAGGGCGCGCCGGAGTTTGGCTGCCGGGTTATGAGTCCGGTCACCAGGCAGACTGCTTTCCTTTTTCATCAAAATAGACACAGGCGCGGGGTTGTTGGGCGGCGTCGCCCGAAGCCGGTACCGCCGGGGTGGACAAAACTCCGGCCAGGGTTATGACATAAACGATGGTGGGTTGCAATCGCATGCTGGGGCCTCCTCCCTATGACCGTCTGTCACGGGAAATGCTGATTCGACACACCGAATCGCGACATTTCAGGTGTGTTGCTCCTCTCCATCGGGGGGTGTCATCATATATTACGTCCTGACGGGGTGATGGGTTGTAGGGGGGCAGTCTCGATTTGCCGGAAAAGTCACATTATGTCTGGACCATTGTTCAGGGATGAGGTCCTATGATGAACTTTTCCATCTATTGTTACGTGTATAGTTACGGAGTTTCAGATATTGGAGGTCTCGTAGTGCCTAAAAAAAGTCCTCTCGGCGCTCCTTTCATCCTTCCTGCCGCGGTGGCGCTGGCGATATCGTTCTTGATCTTTGCATCCGTTTCCAGCGCGCAGGGAAACGGCTCTCAGCCGGATGACGCGATCCGCGGACTCCAAGCGCTCCAGCCCGAGGCGGTCCGGACTCGGGTCCTTGTTCTGGCGACTTTCCATCTTCGTCAGATCGAAAAGACCTTTAAACCCCAGATGCTTGACAGCCTGAGGGCCAGACTCGAACAATTCCGCCCCGACGCTATCTGCGTCGAAAGCCTCTCCGGGTCGCGGACCCGCGAGTTCGAGCTTCGGACCGAAGCCGGCCCTTTTTACCGCGAAGTCCTGGACGGCTTCGCCTCGAGACACCGAAAAATGGCCCCGATCGCCCTCTCGTTGCTGAAAACGTCGCCGGAAGCCGCCGCGGCCAGGGTCCGCGAATTGCTCGCCGCAGCGTCCAAGGCCGCGGTTTACGCGGAGGCCGAGAAGCTTCTCAAGGATTGCATCGAAAAGGGCGATCTCTGGCCTCAATACGCCCTCCTCAATTCGCCGCCTTACGCAAGGGCCGATGTCAACGCCCAGTGGGGTGTTTTTCTGCGAACGCATTTTCCAGGCGGCCCGGACCGCGCCCGTCTGGGCCTTTGGGAAAACCGGAACTTGAAGATCGCGGCGCGCATCCGGGCCGTGGCCGCGCTCCATCCGGGAGGCCACATCCTCGTCATTTACGGCGCCGCCCACAAGCCGTTCTTGGACGCCTACTTATCGATGATGGCCGATGTCAAAGTCGGTCAGGTTGAAAAACGCTGAAACTGTGGGTCTAATCGTTAAAAAACAAAATCAACGGAATACCTGAAAAATAAGGGAAATAAGAGGGCGCGCCCGGGGGGATTTGGATCCCCGACCTTTGGATTAAGAGTCCGTTGCTCCATCTTAGACAGACTTTTCCCTGTGCGCCACCGGTGTGCCAAAATAGGTTGAAAAACGCTGAAGCTTTTGTTTAATGATTAAAAGACTAAGAAGAATAAAATTCACATTATATCTGGACCATTATTCAGGCATGAGGTCCGCTAGCGGATACGCCAACTCCCGCCGGCGATGGTGGAGCTCTCCAGTTTGGGCCAGGTCCGGACGTTGGTCAGCTTGTCCTCATTGAACACGACGCGGATGACCGTATAGGTCTTCAGGTTGACCGTGTTGTCCATCCCCGCGCTCATCCCCGCAGAGTTGATCGTGCCCATTGTGGCCGAATCGGTCCCGACCAGCAGGCCGTAAACCTCGATCTTGTATTTTCCGGCCTGGCCGAAGATCTCTGCAATCTCCTTCTTGGAGAACTTGGTCTTGCCCCTGTTGTGCTGGGCGAAGTCATTGGATGCCGAGGTCTCAGTCATCCAATCGTCCCCCAGCTCGAATTTCCATTCCGCGAGCTTGGCAAGGATCTTAGGGTATTCCAGGCCTTTCATCGCTTCCAGGCCGGCCTGGTACATCTTCGCGTTGTCGGAGGCCTTGTCGGACGCGAGCCCGGTCAAGCAGAGAGTTACGATGACCAAGCCGAGAACGGCGGCATTCATGATTCCCCCCGATCTTTTCATTTTTTGCCCTCCTGATTTCAATCTAACCAGACCTCAGGCCTGACCTACCTCCCAAGTCCTGCCCCAGATTGTGTAGATAGATTTTTTTCAAAAAGTTCACATTATGTCTGGACCATTTTCCAGTGATGACGTCCGTCATAAGGCTGGACTGTCGTTCTTGCCGGCAGCTTGGAACCTTATGGATTCATTTGATGGCTGATGGGACAATTTCGGCGACCCAGATGTCGCCGCGCGACTCCTCCCAGGTGAAATAGATGAACCGCCCATCCGTTGCCAGGCCCTCAGCTCCAAGCACACCGCGCCTGCCGGTCAACGCCGTGGCGGGCCTCTCCTGTCCATCGCGGAGGGACAGGACCCAGACTTGATCCTTTCGATCACCGCCGCCAATGTAGTAGATGTGTTTCCCGTCGACTGACCATCGGGGCTGGGTTCCCGCCCCCTTCGTCAATCGCTCCGGTTGCCCGCCGGATGCAAGGACGCGCCATAGACGATGAGTTCCGTCGCGACGTGAGTCGAACGCCAGCCATCGCCCGTCGGGCGACCAGTCTGGATCTTCATCTTTGGCGAAGTCTGTCAGCCGCCGCTCCTTACCGCCCTCGGCCGGGACGATCGAGATGCCGTTCCCTTGCTTGACGATCTCCCGTCCGTCGGGTGACCACGCCGGGTAAAAGCTTTCCGATTCGCCACGGGTCACTTGCCGAGCCGGGCCGCCGACGATGGGCATGACCCAGACCTCCCGATGTCCTGTCCGCGACGAATAGAACGCCAGTTCGCCACCGTCGGGCTTCCACCTGGGGCCGGCATCGATCGCCGGATCCGTGGTGAGCTGTTGCAAGTCTCCTCCGCTCGCGGACATTAGATACAGGTCCCAGTTCCCAGACCGGTCCGAGCTGACAAGGAGTCGCCCATCCCGTGAGACGTCGATCGACTCGATCTCCGCTTCGTCGAAGGTCAATTGGCTGATATCCGTCCAGGTCGCTGCGCGATCCGCTAGAATAGGAGCACGAAAGGCATTCCGGACGGCCCGTCCTTTGATGTAGGCCAGCCGCTTGCCGCTCGCGCCCAGCACGGCGTGGTTCATCTCGATCCCGTCGGTGACCTGCTGCGGAGGCCCCTCGGGGCGCCCGTCGCGGTCGATCTTAAACTTCCACAGGTCCGGCGTCCCGCCCCGATCCGACACGAAAAAGAGCCCGCGGGAGTCCGGCGACCAGGTCGGACTCCACTCTTTCTTGGTGCCGTCCGTCATTTGGAAGGTTTCCCCGTCCGAAACTCGCATGAGCCACAGTTCGGACGTCGCCGCGATTGAACTGAGGGACCGTCCGTAGGCGAGCCAGCGGCCGTCGGGCGACCAACTGACGTCCAAGATCGTATTATTAAGGGATCTTGAGGGGAGCGGCAACCTTCTGGAGGCACCGCTGGCCAAGGCCAAGACCTCAAGCCACGGCCTGACATACTGACCTCGCGCGAGTACCAGTTGCGTGCTGTCAGGGGACCATTGAGCCGGAATAGGCCACGAATCGCCGGGTGCCCACGAGGCGATCTTGCGCGCAATTCCTCCGACCCCAGGCATGACATAATAACCCCCACCCTCTCTATAGGAGAAGAACGCGATCCACTGGCCGTCCGGCGACCACGTGGGCATGAGATTATCGGCCGCACTGTCGGCCGTCCGGTTGACCGCCTGGCCGCTTCCCATCTGAGTGACCCAGATGTCCCAATTGCCGGCCTGGTCCGACTGATAGGCGATGGCACGGCCGTCCGGGGACCAGCTTGGATAATCCTTAGCGCCCATGGCCGTGGTCACCTTGACGACGTTGGCCAGGCGGGGAAGGCCTGTTTCACGCGAATGCCTTTGACTGTTGAGGAAAATGAACCCGACCCCTGCAAGCGCAATGACGATAACGACTCCGGTACCCCACCAAACCCACTTGCGTCTTTCTGGCCTCGCAGGCATCAGGTCAAGCGCCGATGGTTTCCCTCCGTCGATGGCGGCCACGCGCGCCGACGTGGTATCACGTTTCAGCCGCTCGAGATCGACCCGCATATCACCTGCGCTCTGGTAACGTAACTTGCGCTCTTTCTCCAAAGACTTATTGATGATCCGTTCCAGCTCTGAAGGAAGGTCCGGGTTTAGCCGGACGGGGGACGTCGGAATCTTGTGGAGGATGGCGTCAAAGACGACCGCCGATGTGTTACCTCTGAAAGCCTGCTGACCGGTGGCCATTTCATAAAGGACGACGCCGAAGGAGAAGAGATCGGTGCGGGCGTCCAGTTCTTCTCCCCGCGCCTGTTCTGGCGACATGTAGGCCACCGTGCCGACAGCAGTGCCGGGGCTGGTCAGCGGGTTCTTGGCCGTCAGGGTCCGGGCTATTCCCGTCGGGATCGGGACGTCTTCAACGAGCTTTGCCAGCCCGAAGTCGAGGATCTTCATGCGGCCCCGGTC
>Ga0187865_1000081_pt1 | contig 120308 bp, 127 predicted proteins | sample June2016WEW_11_1_2_FD_132989 | JGI IMG/M metagenome (GOLD analysis project Ga0187865, IMG submission 132989) | Peatland microbial communities from SPRUCE experiment site at the Marcell Experimental Forest, Minnesota, USA - June2016WEW_11_100 | ecosystem: Environmental > Terrestrial > Soil >... | reverse complement strand
TCACGGGGTCGTAGGGCCACAGACTCGAGACAGGAGAGCGGGACAACGAGTTCCTCCAGCTCAGACCGGTGCGTCAGTTGTTGTCTAACCGGCGTCGCCTTGGGGCAGCATCGGGGGGCGCCCTGATCGGGCTCCGGCAGAGTACTGAACGCCGGATTTCGCACTAACGTTGGTTTCGAAAACTCGTCTCTGACTTTCGGAGTCGGCGGATCGCGGCAGCCGTAACCTGAACTCGGTCGGCAGGATGCAGCGTGTCCTGCAGCTTCTCGAGAAGCACGACGCCGTGCGGGTGTCTAGGCCGTTCGGAGACTTCCCGGGAGGCCGGCCGCTAGAGTCGATTCGTTCGAGCCACCGGCGGCCCGCAGCAGGGGTCGACCCTTCAGCCGAAGGAGGCAATCATGGGCGTGGCCGCGTCGGGCACGCTGCATCACACCTGTTTCGTCGTGAACAACGTGGAGAAAACGGCGACCGTGCTGGCGGAGTCTCTCGGGATCGGACCGTGGGGCGTCTGGACCATCGAGCCACCGGTCACCACCGTGCGGGGGCGCGAGGTCCCCTTCTCCTTCCGGATCGCGATCGCGCCCATCGGGGACTCGAACTACGAGCTGCTCGCGCCGCACACGGGTGAGAGCATCTATGTCGAGCACCTGGAGGCGAAGGGCGAGGGGTTTCATCACACCTGTATCGCCTACCCGACCCACGAGGCGCTGCGTGAGGCGAAGGCCGAGTTGACGCGCCAGGGGCGGGAGATGGTCCAGAGCGGGGACTTCGGCGAGCTCGGCGAGTTCTGCTACTTCGACATCGCCGAGACGGGCGCACTCCTCGAGCTGCTCTACCTGAAGGAGCAGGCGCCGCCGGAGAAGACCATCGGCTAGCTGAGCTGCCCACACAGGTTGTGAACGGCTGAGGGATACATCCGGCCCTCCTATGAGTGTGTGCGCGTCCGCCAAGACACGCCACCCAAAGGAGGGCCGCGATCAAGTTGCACGCTAACGCGAAGCTCGGACTGGCTGGTCGGCGCGAGCTTAACCGCGCCCGGGTGACATTCCATCGCCGTTAGCGCAGGTCGTCGATCACGTAGTGCTCGGGCCCGTCGTAGTCGGGTCCGTCGGGCCGTAAGCGCATCGAGATCCCGAACCGGTTGGATCGAAAGCCGCGTTGCAGCAATTGGCGGTAGGCGTTGAGCCGGCCGGTGTTGACTCCGGCGACGAGGCGGTCGAGACCCGACGCCGTCGCGAACGCCTCGCAGGCGTCGAGCAGCCTTTCAAACTGGTCTGCGGCCTCCGGGCCGGGACGGACGGCGCCGAACTTCGCGTAACAGGCGCCGCTCCCTGCCTCGCTCCCGGCGCCGCAATGGCAGATCGCTGCACCCGCCAGCTCACCGGCGTTGTACACCAGCACCGTGTCGCCGATCTGCTGTGCGTCACAGGACAGGATTTCGCGCTCCAGGTCGAGCCCGGGGAAGACGGCGTCCGTGAGCTCGCGGATCGCCTCGAGGGTGCCGACACGCTCCCGGACACGGACCCGTGAGAAGGTCGTGTACTCGCTCGCGACGTTCGTCGCCGGCTTTGCCAGGAGCGCTACCAAGAAGCGCGGCCAGAACCCGTACCTCTGGTAGAGGCCGATGTGCTTGGGGCTGTCCGGGAACGTGAAGAGGCCCGCCTGGCGGAGCCCCCAGCGGTCGAACGCCTCGATCACCGGATCCATCAGCCGACGTCCGACGCCACCCTCCCACACGCGGGGATGGGTGGTGAGCGGGCCGAACGACCCGAACGTCCCCCATCGGGTAGCAAAGACCGAGCCCACCACCTCGCCGTCGACCTCGGCCGCCCAGGCGCAGTCAGGCGCGGCCCGAAACCGCGTCCGCACGTACTGCGCATCGCCGAACATCGTGCTCGGGTCCGGCAGACCGAGGAAGGTGCCGAACGCGATTCGCATGATGTGGTCGGCGGCGCAGAGGTCGCCCTCTTCGAGCGCTCTCACGCGTACAGCGCCCATGGGCACGCCACGAGCCTACTGTGAGACTGGGCTGGCGCGAGCCGCTCGTCTTCTGGCACTTGTAGTGGAAGCAACAGCCACTCGCGTTTCGTTCGGTGTTTTCTGAGATCTCCACGGATTCGTGCCTATGGCGCGGCAGTGCGTCCGACGACGGCGGCCAGACCTGGCTTCTGCTCCAAGAGATGCAGATGCGACGCCGCAACGCTGAAGCGACAAGCTAACGCTCGGCTGTCCCGTCCGAGACAGCAGACGCAGGCAGCTGCTGCTCCCGCCGTCGAGCTGCGGCGACCGGTGCCTCACCGAGCGGCCGCTACGCTACGCACCTGGTCTGATCCCGCTCGTTGACGAGCGTGGACGACTACGCGGTCAACGTTGCTGGATCGGAATGAACGTCGATCACGTGGCGTTCGGCCGCTGAGCGGGTGACAGCGTCGGCAGCCTCGAGGACGTGCAGAGCGAGTGCGCCGCTCGCTCCGTGCGGCCGCCCAGTGCGCATCGACTCGATGAGCTCATGCACGCCGAGCCCGCGTGTCTCCTGCCCGCCGCGAGACGTGTACGGGACCGGCTCCGGCTCGCTGCGGCCGTGGCAGACGCTCACGTCGCCGCCGAACGCGTTCGCGTCCGGGAGGACGAGCATCGCCTCGCTGCCGAAGATCTGCAGGCCGCTCACGTACTGGCCGCGGGCCTCGAAGCTGACGGTCAGCGTGGCCAGCGCGCCCCCCTCCAGCCGCAGCACCGCGGCGGCGTGGGTCGGCACCTCGATCGTGAACGTCTCGCCCGCCCGGGGGCCCGCGCCGAGCGTGCGCCGCGGCGTCCGCGTGACGGCGAACCCCGCGACCGACTCGATCCGGCCTAGGAGAGAGACGATCGCGGTGAGGTAGTACGGTGCGATGTCGAGCAGCGGCCCGCCGCCTGTGCGAAAGAACATCTCCGCGTTCGGATGCCACGAGTCCGGGCCGCCGACGAGCATCGCTCCAGCTGCCCCGAGCGGCTCCCCGATCGCGCCGTCCTCGATCAGCCGTCTTCCCGTCTGGTATGCACTGCCGAGGAAGGTGTCGGGGGCGCAGCCGAGCCGCAAGCCGAGTTGCTCCGCCTGCGCGACGAGCTCGCGGCCCTCGGCGACGGAAGTTGCGAGCGGCTTCTCCGAGTACACGTGCTTCCCCGCCGCGAGCGCAGAGCGGATCAGCGGAGCGTGCGCGTTCGGCGGCGTCAGGTTGAGGACGAGCTCGACCTCCGGGTCTGCGAGCAGCTCGTCGACGGGCTCCGTGCGCAGCCCGTGCTCGGCCGCGAATGCCTCCGCACTCGCGGCGTCGAGGTCGGCGCAGGCGACCGGCTGCCAGGTGTCGAAGGCAGCCGAGTCCGTCACGTAGCGCTTCGCGATCATGCCGCAGCCGACGACTCCGACGCGCACCGGCTCCGTCACGGGGATACCGCGAGCAGCCGCCGCACGGCTTCCAGCGAGCGCGCGACCGCCTCGAACGGCGGTCCCTCGACCTCGTCCTCCTCGACGACGAGCCACTCCACTCCCGCACGGAGGGCCGCAGGCAGCACGCGCTCGTAGCCGACCGCGCCGTCGCCGACCGGAACGTCCTCACGGCCATCACGGCTGACGAAGTCCTTCACGTGCACGAGTGGGCAGCGGCCGCTCGTCTTCGCGAGCTCGGAGACGGGGTCGCCGCCGCCGTGCCAGACCCAGCCGAGGTCGAGCTCGAGCCAGAGCAGCTCGGGCGGCAGCTCGCGCAGCCGATCGAGGAACGTGCCGGCGCCATCCGCAACCGGCCGGAGCTCGGCGCCATGGTTGTGGAAGCCGAGCCGCAGGCCCGATGCCACCGCGGCTTGAGCGACGCCGGCGATGCGCTCCGCGGCCCCCGGTGCCGGCTCGATGAAGCTGAGCGCGACCCTGTCCGTGCCGAGCACCTGCAGCTCCTCGGCGAGCTGCGGCAGCTGGCCCTCGAGCGTCTCCAGATTCGCATGGCGGCCGATGGCGACGAGGCCCACCTCGTCGAGCCAGCCCCGCACTTGCGCCGGCTCGTGCCCGTGCAGCTGCCAGAACTCCACGCCTTCGTAGCCAAGGCGGGCGACCTCGCGCAGGGTTCCCTCGAGGTCGCGCGCGCATTCCTCGCGAACGGCGTAGAGCATGAGACCGACCCGGGCCACATGAGCACTGTAAACCGCCTATCGTGCGGTCGATGCCGAGACCCGTCACGCTCTTCCCGTCGAGCGTCGCGTTCGACGCGGCCATGCAGCGGAGCCCGAAGCCGTGACGGCGCCGCTCGCCGGGCACCCCTTCCAGGTCGGCATCGTCGTCACCGACGTCTACGAGGCGCTCCCTCGCTACCGGGCCCTCTTCGGCCGGGACGACTGGATGATCGTCGAGAACGGGCCTCACAACATGCACGGCCTGCATGTCCGCGGCGAGCCCGCCGAGTTCTCGATGAGGCTCGCCCTCTGCGGCGCCGACCCGCAGCTCGAGCTGGTCCAGCCGCTCGCAGGGCCGGGGATCCTCGGCGAGTGGATCGAGCGGCGCGGCGAAGGCCTGCACCACCTCGGCTACCGTGTCGTGTCCGTCGACGAGACGATCGACCGGATGCACCGGGCGGGCTACGCGTGCCTGCAGCACGGATACGGCTTCGGAGCCGACGGCTCCGGAGCGTTCGCCTATTTCGACACCGAGGCCGCGCTCGGCTACCTGATCGAGGCGATCGAGCCCGCGAGCGACTGAGCAACGCTCGGTACTGCGATCTCTCGGTGGCTCGGACTCGCGGCGGCGGCCGGTCACCGTCGACGACGCCGCTACGCTACGTCGCGTGTCTCGGCGCTATTTCGTCACTACCTTCGGCTGTCAGATGAATGCGCACGATTCCGAGCGCATCAAGGGCATGCTCGAGGAGCTCGGCCTCGGGGAGGCCGCGAGCCCGGAGGAGGCGGACGTCGTCGTGTTCAACACGTGCACGATCCGCGAGAAGCCCGACACGAAGCTTGCCGCATACCTCGGAGATGCGGCCGCGCGCAAGCGCGAGCACCCGGACATGGTGATCGCGGTCGGCGGCTGTTACGCAGAGGCGCAGCGCGAGCGGCTGTTCGCGCTCTACCCGCAAGTCGATGTCGCGTTCGGGCCCGGCACGATCCCGCACCTCGGCGAGTGGCTCGGCGCCGGCGGCTTCGGCGTCGCCCGCAGCGCGTTCGGGACCGGCGAGGAGCGCGCCTTCGCGGCCACCCTGCCGATGCACCGCGAGCGCTCCTTCCAGGCCTGGGTGCAGATCTCGATGGGCTGCAACTCGACGTGCTCGTACTGCATCGTCCCCGCGGTGCGCGGCCGCGAGGTGAGCCGCCGGCCGGGCGACGTGCTCGCCGAGGTGACGCGCCTTGCGCGGCAGGGCGTGCGCGAGCTGACGCTGCTCGGCCAAAACGTCAACTCGTGGGGACGCGACCTGCTGCCGGAGATCCACACGGAGTTCGGCGAGCTGCTCCGCGCCTGCGACGGTGTGGACGGGATCGAGCGGATCCGCTTCACGAGCCCGCACCCGAAGGACTTCCGCCACCCGGTGATCGAGGCGATGGCCGAGTGCGCCGCCGTCTGCGAGCACGCGCACCTGCCGTTGCAGTCCGGCTCGACGCGGGTCCTGAAGGCGATGCGCCGCACGTACTCGCGCGAGCGATACCTGCGCCTCGTCGACGAGATGCGAGCGGCGATCCCCGACCTCGCCCTGACGACGGACGTCATCGTCGGCTTCCCCGGCGAGACCGAGGACGACTTTCGCCAGACGCTCGAGGTCGTGGAGGAGGTCGGCTTCGACGGCGCCTTCACCTTCGTCTACTCGCCGCGTCAGGGCACCGACGCGGCCGCGATGCCGGACCAGGTGCCCGACGAGGTCAAGCGCGAGCGGATCGAACGGCTGGTCGATCTCGTGCAGCGGATCGCGGCGCAGCGCAACGACCGGCGCATCGGCCGCGTCGAGGAGGTCCTCGTCGAAGGACCGAGCCGTACCGACCCGGCGCTCCTGCGCGGGCGCACGCGCCGCAACACCACCGTGAACTTCTCCGGCTCCGCGGCCGCCGGCGAGATCGTCGACGTCGCGATCACGCGAGCCACCTCGACGACGCTGGGCGGGGCGCAGGCCGCCGTCGCGCTCGTCTCCTAGGTGTAGGCGTCCGCCGCGTGCAGCGACCGCAGGCCGAGTGCCGCCGGCACGATCGGCAGCCAGAGGTTGAACACCCGGTAGGCGAACACCGCGAGCACGGCGGCGGGGAGGGAGATGCCCATCCAGGAGAGCGCGAACGGCAGCAGTGCCTCGACGGCGCCGGCGCCGGCCAGGGGAAGGGTGCGGCGGGTGAGAGCGTATCCGGTCGCGTAGCCGATGAGCAGGAGAGGGACGCTCGGCATGCCGTGCGTGAACGCGTGCAGGCAGGCCCAGAGGCAGACGATGTCGCCGAACCAGTACACCGCCGTCCCCACCGGAGCGGCGAGGTGGCGGCGGCGGGTGATCAGGCAGCGGAGCACGTGCACCGACTCGAGCGCCTGCGCGAGATAGTCGCGCCAGCCGCTCTTGCCGTGGAAGCGTTGGCGGTGGCCGACCGCCCACAGCGCTGCGACGAACCCGAGCGGAACGGAGATCGCCCACGGGAGCGTGAACCCGAGCGACGGGGTGTGGTCGCCGCGCGCGAGCAGCTCGATCGAGGCGATGCACGCCGCGGGCGCGAGCAGCGCGTACTCGAGCGCGCCGAGACCGAGCACGCGGACCCGCGCCTCGCGGTCGGAGATGCCGGTCTGCCGGAAGGCGTGCAGGTCGACGGCGAAGCCGCCGCGAGCCACGAAGGGCCCGAAACCGGCCGCGACCGCGGCGACCGTCGTGCCGCGGCTCATGTCCGGCCCCTCCTCGACGCGGGCGACCTCGCGGTAGCCGAGCGCGTAGCCGACGTACGCCACGATCTCCGCGGCCAGCGCGACCGCGAACCACCCCGGCTGAACGGCGCGTAGCCGAGCCGCGACGTCGCCGAAGCCGGCGACGCAGGTCACGGCAAAGAGCGTGGCGAGGGCGATGCCGGTGGACGCAGCGACGAAGACGAGCGCTTCGGCTCGTGTCCGTTCCATGTCCGTCCTGCGTGCGAACTGCCCGAAGCTCAAATCCACCTCTCCCGGCCGCGCGCTGGGTCGCGCGGGACAATGCTCTGGTGACCGTTATCGGCATCTACGGCCCGACCGCGAGTGGGAAATCCCCCATTGCGGAGGCAGTGGCGAACCGGATCCCCGCCGAGCTCCTGTCGGCCGACGCGATGCAGGTCTACCGAGACCTGCCGATCCTCACCAACCAGTCCCCCCAGGGTAGCCGTCTCGCCGGGATATGGCCGCTGGAGCACGAGGCCTCGGTTGGGGAGTACGCCGCCCTGGCCCACAGCGCGATCGACGAGATCCTCGCTGCCGGCCGGACACCCGTGGTCGTCGGCGGCACCGGGCTCTACCTGCGGGCCGCGCTCGCGGAGCTGAAGCTGCCGCCGGCGCCCGCGCCCGGCGCCCGCGAGCGCTGGGCCCGGCTCTACGACCGCGAGGGAGGACAGGCGGCCCACGCCCGGCTGGCGCGACTCGATCCCGCGGCCGCGGTCGCAGTCCACCCAAACGACCGCCGTCGCGTCGTGCGCGCGCTCGAGCTGGCGGAGATGGGGGAGTCCCTCGTGCCGGAGCGGGACCGGCTGTGGGCCGGCGAGACGCGCCACCCGACGCTCGTCGTCGGCCTGCTCGTGCCGAAGGCCGTGCTCGACCGCCGCATCGAGGAGAGGACGCGCGCGATGTTCGACGCAGGTGTGCAGGACGAGGTGCGCCGCGCGCTCGCCGGACCGATCTCGGCGACCGCGCGCAAGACGATCGGGATCGACGAGGTTGCGACGCTGCCGCGCGAGGAGGCGATCGCGGCGCTCGTCGTGCGGACGCGCCGCTACGCCGCCTACCAGCGGAAGTGGATGCGGCGCGTGCCGGGCCTCGTTATCGTCGGCGCCGACCGCCCACCGGGCGAGGTCGCCGATGAGATCGTCACGCTGGCACGCACACGGGAACGTCTACCTCGTTCATGAGGGCGATTCACGCGGCGTCGACGCGTCCGGTACCGACGGCGTGATCGAGATCGTCAGCGTCGACGGTGACGACGTGGACGTCGCGATCGTCAACCCGGACGGGTCGCACGCCGAGATGTCCGGCAACGGCACACGCATCGCGGCCGCCTGGCTGATGGAGCGGACCGGGTCGCCGCTCGCACGCGTACACGTCGGTCTGCGCGTCGTCGAGGTGCGCCGCGTCCACGGCGGCCTCTACGAGTCCGACATGGGGGCCGTCGAGGTGGGCGAGCGCGAGCTCGTCGACGGCATCGAGCTGACCCCCGTCTCGGTGGGCAATCCGCACGCCGTCGTCGTCGGCGACCCCGGCGACATCGCGCGCATCGGGTCGCTGCTCGAGACCCATCCGCGTTTCCCGAACCGGACGAACGTGCAGGTGGTGCGCGTCGACGGGCCGGGGGAGGTGACCGCGCGCGTCTGGGAGCGCGGCGTGGGGGAGACGACCGCCTCCGGCTCGAGCGCGGTCGCCGTCGCGGCCGCGACGCACGGCGAGGGCGAGGTGCTGGTCCACTTCCCCGGCGGCGACCTGCGCGTGCGCCTCCAGAGCGGTCGAGCCATACTTATCGGGCCGGCAGAGCGCTCGGATTAGGCTCGGAGCTTCATGCGCTCCAACACGTGTCCGTCCGCGCCGTAGGCACGGAGGATCCGGCCGCCGGACGCGCCGCCCGCGAAGGTGAGGATGCCGCCGACCGAGACGAGCGGCAAGCCCGTCACGTGGCCCGCACGATCCTCGATCGCGAGAGCGACGACGCCGCGACCCGCGAGGCCGATCACAGCCGTCATCCGGCCCGGCGCGGTGAAGACGAGCATCGGCTTCGACACACTGCAGACCGTCCGGCCGAGCGCCACGCCGCGCACCGGAACGAAGCACTGCCTCGCATGCGCGGTTCCTGCGATCAACGCGAACGGTTGCCGCTGCGGGAGCAGCATGGTGCCGCCGACGACCCGGATGCCGGCGGGGTCGAAGCCGCGCCGCACGACGCGCGACTGCACCGTCTGCCACTGCGCGTCGGAGAAGAGTCCCGCCGGCGAGGGCTCGATGACGATCGGCGAGGAGCCACCGCCCGATAAGACGGCGCCACCGAACGCTGCAGCCGCCGCCAGGTCGACTGCGAGGATCGTCCACGCGCGCCGCGTCATAATCGAGAAGTCGACAACGCGCCGACAACCGGCAATCGCCCCAGCGAGGGAACGGCTGCGACCAGGTCGCGGTGCGACCTGGTCGCGGAGTTACGCGCCGATGTCGTAATCGCGTAGCACGTCGTTCAACGATGTCTTGAGGTCGGTCTTCTCGCTGCGCCGACCGATGATGAGTGCGCAGCCCAACTGATATGTCCCGGCAGGAAAGTGCTTGGGACGTGTGCCCGGGACGACGACCGAGTAGGGCGGCACGTAGCCGCGGTGCTCGACCGGTTCGGGCCCGGTCACGTCGATCACCGGCACCGAGCCCGTCAGCGAGACGTTCGGCGCCAGCACGGCGCGCTCGCCGATGAGCACGCCTTCGGTGAGGATGCAGCGCGAGCCGATGAACGCACCGTCCTCGATGATCACCGGGCGCGCCTGCACCGGCTCGAGCACCCCGCCGACACCGACGCCGCCGGCGATGTGCACGTCCGCGCCGATCTGGGCGCACGAGCCGACCGTGGCCCACGTGTCGATCATCGTGTTCGGCCCCACCCAGGCGCCGATGTTCACGTAGCTCGGCATCATCACGACGCCGGGGGAGAGATACGAGCCGTAGCGCGCGGTCGCCGGCGGGACGACCCGCACGCCGAGCTCCGCGTAGTTCCGCTTCAGCGGAATCTTGTCGAGGTACTCGTAGGGACCGACCTCGATCAGCTCGAGCTTGCGGATGCGGAAGTAGTCGAGGATCGCCGCCTTCGCCGCCTCATTCACGATCCATTCGCCGCCGGTCTTCTCCGCGACGCGCACCTCGCCGCGGTCGAGCGCCTCGATCGTCTCCTCGGTGCTCATAGCTCTGCGAGTATCGCCGCCGCGCGCCTGCACTCGTCGAGCGTGGGGACGAGCGCGAAGCGTATGTAGCCCGCACCGCTCGGGCCGAAGAACGTGCCCGGCGACACGACGACGCCGCGCTCGAGGAGCCGGTCCACCGTGTCCTCAGGCGCAACGACCCAGAGGTACATCGTCGACTCGCTCGCGACGATCTCCCAGCCCTTCGCCGCGATCACCGGCATGAGCACGTCTCGCTTTGCCCGGTAGCGGTCCCTCGTCTCCGCGACGTGGCGCTCGTCGCTCCACGCGACGACCGAGGCGCGCTGCACGAATTCCTGCGGCGCGGTGCCGACAGTCGGACGGTACGACTTCAGCGCGGCGATCACCTCCGGCGGCGCGGCGACGAAGCCTGAGCGGTAGCCCGTCATCGACGAGCGTTTGCTGAGGGTCTGGAAGACGACCACCCGCGACCGGTCCGGCGCCTGCAGCGCCGACGGCGGCGGCTCGTCGAACCAGAGCTCGCTGTAGGCCTCGTCGGAGGCGATCACGAAGTCGTAGCGCTCGGCGAGCTTCGAGAGGTGCTCGTAGAACGAGAGCGGCGCGACCGCTCCCGTCGGGTTGTTCGGGTAGTTGACCCAGAAGATCGCCGTTCTATCCAGGACGCGCGGCGGAATTGCGTGCAGCTCCGGCAGGAACCCGTGCTCGCGCACGAGCGGCACCGTGTGCACCTTCGCACCGGCGAAGAGGGCGCCGCGCTCGTACACCGGATAGGCGGGCTCGCCGAACAGGACGATGCGCTTGTCGGAGTGCGGGTCGACGAGCACCTGCGCGAGCGAGAAGATCGCCTCCTTCGAGCCGTACGTCGGCACGATCTCGGTGTCCGGGTCGAGCGTGACGCCGAAGCGGCGCGCGCACCAGGCGGCGGCGGCCTCGCGCAGCTCGGGGAGGCCCTGAGCGAGCGGATACGGCGAGCGCTCCGGCAGCGCGTCGATGAGCGCCTGCCGGATGATCGGGTCGGTCGGCTCGTTCGGGTCGCCCCTGCCGAAGTCGAGCACCGCGACTCCCTCGGCGAGCAGCCGGCGGCGCGCCTCCTCCAGGCGGACGAACGGATAGGTCGCCATCTCCGCGAGCGTGGGTGCGATGCGGATCGTCACGGGCTAGACGGTATCGAGGAGGAACGCCCGCAGCGTGTCGAAGCAGCGCTCGAGGTTCGCCACCGGAACCTGCTCGTCGCGTTTGTGCGCATACGCCGTCGCGCCGGGCCCGAAGTTGACCGCGTCGATGCCCTGCTCCGCGAACTGGGCGACCGGTGTCCACGCCTGCTTCGGGCGCACGTCCGGTACGAGCCCGCGCAGGCGCGCGAGCAGAGGATTCGCGAGCGCGACCGGCGCGGCGGGGGAGGAGCTCAGCACCTCGAGCTCGCCGGCGGGCACGAGCCCGCGCAGCCGTGCGACGGCCTCGTCGACCGAGCGGCCAGGAGCGAAGCGGAAGTTGAGCTCGACCGCTGCGTGGTCGGGCACGACGTTCTGCGCGATCCCGCCCTCGACGTGCACCGCGCTGACGACCTCCCGGAAGACGAGCCCGTCGACCTCGACGTCGTCCGGCTCGAGCGCGGCCAGGCCCTGCAGCCCGCGCACGAGCTCGTGGATCGCGTTCACCCCGGTCCACGGCCGCGCCGAGTGCGCGCTCACACCGGAGAAGGTGAGGCGCGCGATCACGTTGCCGAGGCAGCCGGCGTGCAGCTCGTTGTCCGTCGGCTCGAGCACGACCGCGAGACGAGCATCTGCGAGCAACCCTGTCTCGAATAGCCGCGGCAGCGGACTCTCGGCCACCGGCACTTCCTCCCGCGTGAAGAACAGATAGCGCGCGGGCGCATGCGCGCGCGCCAGCTCCACCATGACGGCGAGACCGCCCTTCATGTCGCTCGCGCCGAGACCGTGGACGGCGCCGTTCCCGATCCGGCCGGGGACGTTGCCCTGGGCCGGCACCGTGTCGAGATGGCCGGCCAGCACGACCGGCGCCCCGGGCTCGCCGTAGAGCAACACCTCGCCGTCGTCGTAGAGCGGCTGCGCCGCCACGAGCTCCCGCACGAGCGCGACGAGCCCGTGCTCGCGGCGGCTCTCGGAAGGCACGTCGACGAGCTGGAGCGTCCTCGAGGCGAGATCGGGGACCGGCACGGCAGGAGTCATAATGACGGTCATATGGCGGCGCGACAGCGCGATCCGACGCCGGGCCTCGAGCCCGAGCGCGGGCTTGTCTTGGCCGTGCTCGTGCAGGGCGTCGATCCTGACGACGAGCTGGCGGAGCTCGAGGAGCTCGCCCGCACGGCGGGCGTCGAGCCGGTCGCGCGCCTCGTCCAGCACCGACCGCAGCCGGACCCGCGCAGCTACGTCGGCAAGGGGAAGCTCGAGGAGCTGAAGCAGGCGTACGGGAACGCCGGCGCCGAGGTGCTGCTCGTGGACGACGAGCTGTCGCCGTCGCAGCAGCGCCTGCTCGAGAACCAGCTCCAGGCGCGCGTCGTCGACCGCACGCAGCTGATCCTCGACATCTTCGCGCAGCACGCCGTCAGCGCCGAGGGCAAGCTCCAGGTGGAGCTGGCGCAACTCGAGTACAACCTGCCGCGGATGCGCGGGATGTGGCAGCACCTCGAGCGCCTCGGCGGCGGCGTCGGCACGCGCGGGCCGGGCGAGTCGCAGCTCGAGACCGACCGGCGAATCGCGCGCAAGCGCATCTCGATCCTGCGGGGCCGCCTGCGCGCGCTGCAGCGACAGCGCGAGGTGCGCCGGAAGGAGCGGCGGCGCACCGAGGTGCCGACGGTCGCGCTTGCGGGATACACGAACGTCGGCAAGTCGACGTTGCTGAACGCGCTCACCGACGCGGAGGTCTCGGTGCACGACCGCCTGTTCGAGACGCTCGACCCGACGACGCGCGGCTTCGACTACGACGGACGCCGCTATCTCGTCACCGACACCGTCGGTTTCGTCCGCCGCCTGCCGCACCAGCTCGTCGAAGGCTTCGCGGCGACGCTCGAGGAGACGCTCGTCGCCGACCTCGTGCTGCACGTCGTCGACGGCTCGGCGCCGGAGGACAAGCTTGTCGAGCAGATCGCCGCCGTGAACGCGGTGCTGCAGGAAATCGGCGCCGACCGGCTACCCGTCGAGCTCGTCGTGAACAAGATCGACGTCGTCGACGCACTGCACCGCCGCCGGCTCGCCAACCGCTACCCGGACGCGCTCCAGGTCTCTGCGCTTGGCGGCGAGGGCCTCGAAGAGCTTCGCGGGCGCATCGCCGACCGCTTCGGCGAGCGCTTCGAGGCGGTCCGGTTCCTGCTCCCGTACGACGAGGGCGGGAAGCTGAACGAGCTCTACGCGCTCGGGGCCCCGATCGAGCAGCGCGAGGACACGAGCGAAGGCGTGTTCCTCGTCGCGCGACTGCCGCACCGCGAGATCCGCCGCTTCGCGCCGTACCTCGTCGCGGACGCCGAGCCCGGGCATGCAACCTCGGGCGGCGCGTGATCGAGCTGCCGATCCAGCGCCTGCGCGACGACGCGGTCGTGCCCGGCCGCGCGTACACGGGCGATGCGGGGCTCGACCTCGCAGCCTGCGAGCGCGTCGAGCTGGGACCGGGGGAGCGGGCGACGATCGGCACGGGGCTCGCGGTCGCGATCCCGGAGGGGTACGCCGGCTTCGTCCAGCCGCGCTCCGGCCTCGCTGCCCGCCACGGGATCACGATCGTGAACACGCCCGGCCTCGTCGACTCCGGCTATCGCGGCGAGCTCCGGGTCGTGCTGCTGAACACCGACCGGAACGTGCCGTTCACCGTGGAGCCGGGGATGCGAATTGCGCAGCTCGTCGTCGTGCCGGTGCCGGGGCTCGCGCCGGTCGTGGTCGACGAGCTGCCGGAGAGCGAGCGCGGCGTGCGCGGCTTCGGATCGTCGGCGGTGTGATGCCGGCCGAGCCGCGGATCCGGGTCTCGGCCCTCCTCCGCTGGGAGGACCGGATCCTGCTCTGCCGCCACGAGAAGGCCGGCCGCGGCGAGTACTGGCTCCTGCCGGGCGGTGGCGTCAACTCCGGCGAGAGCCTCGTCGACGCGCTGCACCGCGAGCTGGCCGAGGAGGTCGGGATCGGCGACGAACTTCCGGTCGAGGGGCCGGTCGCGATCGTCGACTCCATCTCGCCGCAGCGGACGTTCACGGCGAAGCACGTCGTGCACATCATCTTCGCCGGCGATCTCTCCGGCCGCTCGCTCGCGGCGGTCACCTCGCACGACGCGGCGGTGCGCGGGCACCGGCTGTTCGAGCCGGCCGAGCTGGAAACGATCGTGATTCATCCGCCGATCCAGCGGTTCCTCGGCCGCTGGCAGCCCGGTGACCCTGCCGTGTACCTCGGCTCGCTCTGGGCGCCCTGATCGAGTGGCCCCGCTCAAGCGCATCTCGATCCAGGGCTACCGCGCCGCCCGCGAGCTCGAGTTCGAGCCGGGCTCGGTCTGCGCCCTCGTGGGCGAGGCTTCGAGCGGCAAGTCGACCGTGCTCACGGCGATCTGGACGCTGCTCGAGGCCGCCGCGCCGCCGCCGACGATCGACGACGTCTCCTCGCACGGCACAGGCGGCCGCATCCACCTGCAGGCCGAGCTCGAGCGCGGCTCCATCTTCCTCGACGCCCGGCCGCCCGACACGCTCAACCTCAACCGAGCCGGCGCGCCGCCGGTGCTGTTCCTGCCTGCCAACCTGCGCTCGCGCACGCTCGTGGCTCCGGCCACCGGCGCGCGCGCGGCCAGCGTCGCCGAGCTGCTGCGCCCGCCGCTCGTCGAGCACCACTGGGCCGCCCCGGACGGCGGTCTCCAGCTCGTCCTGCGCATGGAGCGGCTGCTCGCCGCAAACGTGCGCCGCCTCGTACTGCTGATCGAGGAGCCGGAGCTCTACCTCAGCCCGCATGCGCAGCGGCACCTGTACCGCATCCTGCGCGCGCTCGCACAGAAGGGGAACCAGATCCTCTACTCGACGCACGCGCCGGTCTTCCTCAGCGTCGATCGGATCGAGGAGCTGGCGCTCGTGCGGCACACACTGGACGAGGGCACGACGCTCTTCCAGCCGGACCCCTTGGGGGAAACGGAGAGCTTCCGCGTTCTGTCGGAGTTCGACAGCGACCGCGCGGAGCTGTTCCTCGCGCGCGCGGCGCTGCTCGTGGAGGGGCGCACCGAGAAGCTCACCTTCCCGCTCGTCTTCGAGGTGCTCGGGATCGAGGCCGACAGGGAAGGCGTGGTCGTCGTCGAGTGCGGCGGGAAGGGAAACATCCCGCTGTTCGCACGCGTGTGCAACGCGTGCCGGATCCCCTACGTCGTCGTGTACGACCGCGACGCGCCGCAGGGCCGACGGCCGGTCGACTCGGAGGCGGTCGTGAACCGCCAGATCCGCGAGGTGGCCGGGCGCCGGCGGACGGTCGAGCTCGTGCCGGACTTCGAGGCGATCTCGGGCGTGGACGGCGGCGGCCGCGGGCGGAAGCCGCAGAAGGCGTGGCGCCGCTACAGCGGCAACGGCGACGTGCCCGCTCCACTGCTGGACGCCGTCGAGCGCGTCATCCGCGCTGCGCGCGGATGACGGTGAGGATGTGCTCCGCAGAGCGGACGCCGGCGGAGCCGGCGTCCTCTTTCTGACGAAAGGCGGCTGGTCCCGGAAGCGCGGGCGGTGGTGGCTGCGCCATCCCCGCCCGCGTGGGTCCGCCTCCGCCGAACGCGGCTGTGCCTGCGTTCGGCTCCGGCTTCGGCGTCCCGACGAGCGGGGGTTCTACGAGCGCCCACCGCGGGTGCGCGCACGTTGGGCGGAGACTTGGTGCGCGCGGTGCTCCAGCTCGTCCTTTAGAGGTTCGAGCTGGGGCGGCTCGCCGCCGGTGCGGTGCGCGAGCGCCTGGGCCAGCAGCCAGTCGGCCAGCCACGGGTTGCGCGGCAGCAGCGGCCCGTGCAGGTACGTTCCCACCGCCCGGCCGAGCAGGCACCCCTCGTAGCCGCTGCGCCCGTCGTTTCCGAAGCCCGCCACGACCCGCCCGAGCGGCCTGGCGCCGGGGTCGAGGCGCGTGCGTCCCGCGTGGTTCTCGAAGCCGGCGAGCGTCCGGCGCGCGCCCGGCTCGAGCTCGCACTCGAGCAGCACGTCGCCGATCATGCGCCGGTCACCGGCGACCGTCTCCAGCGGCAGCAGGCCGACGCCCGGCATCTCCTCGCCGTGGTGGCCGCGATAGCCGCGGCCGAGCAGCTGATAGCCGCCGCAGACCGCGAGCAGGGCGGCGCCGTCCTCGAGCACCGCCTGCCGCAACGGCTCGGCCTTCCCGGCGAGGTTCTCGGCGACGAGCAGCTGCTCGCGATCCTGTCCGCCGCCGAGGTAGTAGAGGTCGTGCGCGCCGGGAGCGATCGCGTCGTCCAGGCCGATCTCCGTCACCTCGAGCAGGTGGTCGCGCCAGGCGGCGCGCCGCGCGAGCACCGCGATGTTGCCGCGGTCGGCATAGATGTTCAGGTAGTCGGGATAGAGGTGGCCGACGCGGATCGTCGTCATGCCGCACGCTCCCAGTAGGGTCGGGCGAGGCCGCGCCCGGCGACGATGCGCTGCAGCTCGAGCATCGCCGTATAGGTGGGGAGGACGACGAGCTCGCCGCCCTCCGGAGTCAGCGCGAGGCCCCGGTCGAGCGCGTGCTCGAGGCTCGACTCGACCTCGATCGCGTCCTCGTCGAAGCCGGCGTACTTGAAGCGCAGAGCGAGCTCGGCGGCGCGGTCGCCGGCGGCGACGAGCCGCTCGAGCCCGCTCAGCAGCGGCTCGAAGTCGACGTCCCAGATCCAGGAGACGTCGCGCCCGTCTGCGATCGCGTCGTTGAGCGCGATCACGACGAGTCGGGGCGGCCCGCCGTCGACGAGCGTCCGCACCGCCTCGTTCGCGCCGGCCGGATTCTTGATCAGCAGCAGCAGGAGCCGCTTGCCGTCCACCGGGATCCGCTCGAAGCGTCCGAAGGCGGCGCTGAAGCGGCCGAGCCCGTCCGCGATCTCGTCGAGGGTGGCGCCGAGCGCGCGCGCGAGCGCGGCGGCGCCGAGCGCGTTGTAGACGTTGTAGAGCCCCGGTAGCGCAAGGTCGACGCGGCGCGTGCCGTCCGGGGTGACAAGGTCGAACGACGCGCGTTCGAGCCCTCGCAGCTCGACCGCGCGCGCGGCGAGGTCGAGCGGCGGGCGCGCGTGCCCGCAGGCCGGGCAGCGATAGTCGCCGAGATGCCCGACGTACGCGGCCGCGTACTCGTACGGCGTTCCGCAGCGAAGGCAGTACTTCGAGTCGGCCGCGTGCTGCAGTGCCGGGCGGGCGAGCAGAGGATCGTCGAGCCCGAAGACGGTCGAGCGAGCGTGCGCGCGGGCGAGGTCGCCGACCTGCGGGTCGTCGGCGTTGAGAAGGAGCTCCGCGTCCTCCGGTAGCCGCGCCACCGCGTCGCGCCAGCGCTCGGCGACGAGCTCCAGCTCGCCGTAACGGTCCAGCTGGTCGCGGAAGAGGTTGGCGAGACAGACCGCGCGCGGCCGCACGCGCCGCATCACCTCCGGCAGCGCGCCCTCGTCGACCTCGAGCAGGCCCAGCTCCGCGCCGCGCGCGGCGAGCAGCGTGGAGGCGACACCGGAGACGAGGTTCGCTCCGGAGCTGTTGTGCGCGAGCCGGAAGCGCGGGCGCAGGATCTCCGCCGCCATCGCCGTGGTGGTCGTCTTGCCGTTCGTCGCGGACACGATCGCGGCGCCGGCGGGCAGGCGCGACGCGAGCCGGTCGATCGCGCCGGGGTCGAGCTTCGACAGCAGCTTCCCCGGCACGGTGGTGCCGCCGCCGGTGCCGGCCAGCCGCGAGAGCGCGGCGACGGCGCGCGCGGCGGCGACCTCGGCTGCGAGCGGGAGGTTGGGGCGCACGGTCCGAGCGTACGCGACTCGATGTCACCCTTGTGAGGTCTGCCCTAATACCCCGAACGAGTGAACTTCATCGCTGTGACCCTTCTGAGGGACGTGCGGCGTGTTCACCAGGGGTAGGTTCAGGCGGCTTCACGTACTGCGGCCCGCACGCTTGGCGCGTGCCCACTGGAGGAGAGGATGGGAGAAATGCGGCCTACCGGAGCGAACCGTTCAGGTGATCGCTCGAACGCGCTTTGGGGGCGGCGTGGCTCGGACGGAGAGTTGCGTTCCAACGCGCTGTGGGGACGCGGCGGCCGCCGCGCCGGCGCTGTCGTGGCGATGGTCACGGCCGCGCTCGTGCTTGCGGCGACGGCTGCGGCGAGCGGCACCGGAGGCCATGGCTTCTGGGGCTTCAACACGCCTGGACTCGGCAGGACGACTGCCTACATCCCCGATTCGCTCGCCAGCGCGATCCAGCAGCAGCCAAGGCAGCGGTTCGATGTCATCGTCGAAGGCGTCCAGACGCCCCAGGACAACAGCCAGACCCGCGTCAACGCGAGCGGACTGAGGAGCGGGCTGCTGGGAGCGCAGCATGGCACCAACTCGATCGGCACCAAGCAGATCACCAGGACCTACCGGTCGATCAACGGCCTGCACGCCTCGTTGACGGGCCTGCAGATCACGTTCATGGCAAAGCTGCCGTTCGTCGCGGCGATCGTGCCGAACGAGCCCGTGCAGATGAGCTCGGTCAGCCTGCCGTTCTCGAACTCGCAGAAGTGGCCGTGGACGATCGCGGCGCCGACTGACTGGACCGGTCAGGCCAGCGAGCTGACCACGCCGGCGATCGCCGTCGTCGACTCGGGCATCGACACCAGCCGAGCCGACTTCGGCAACCGCGTGCTCACCCAGGTGGACCTGACGAGCCTCACGCCGAACTCGCAGGGTGACGGCTACGGCCACGGCACGTTCGTCGCCGGGATCGCCGCGGGCGGCGCGGACGGGTACGCGGGCGTCTCGCCCTCGGCGAACCTCGTCTCGCTCGACGTGATGAACGACGAGGGTGAAGCCACGGTCGCCGACGTCGTGGCGGCCTGCGACTGGATCCTCCAGAACAAGAGCACCTACAACATCCGTGTTGCGAACTTCTCGCTGCACGCGATGGATCGCGCGAGCATCTTCTTCGACCCGCTCGACCAGGCGGTCGAGAAGTTGTGGCTCAACGGCGTCGTCGTCGTCACCGCGGCGGGCAACTACGCGGTTGACGGGCAGGAGAGCGAGGTCCCGTTCGCGCCCGGCAACGACCCGTTCGTGATCACGGTCGGCTCGGCCGACATCAACGACACGATCGAGACCGGCGACGACGTCGCCGCGCCGTGGTCGGCGTGGGGCTACACCCCCGACGGCTTCATGAAGCCGGACATCTCCGCTCCGGGCCGCTACGTGATCGGGCCGGTCTCGGCCGGCGCGACCCTGGCGACAGAGCGGCCGGATCACGTCGTCGACGGCGGCGGCTACATGCAGCTCAGCGGCACCTCGTTCTCGGCGCCGATGGTGTCGGGCGCGGCGGCGATGCTGCTCGCCCAGCATCCGGACTGGACGCCGGACCAGGTCAAGGGCGCGCTCATGGTCTCGGCGAGCGGCACGCCGGCGGCCGCCCTCGGCTCGCTCGGCATCGGTGAGCTCAACGTGTTCCGGGCAAGGCTGGTGCAGACCCCGCCCAACCCGAACGCGGGACTCGACCAGTTCCTCGCCACCGGCTCCGACGGTACGACCGTGTTCGACAGCAGCTCGTGGCAGGCCGCCGCGCAGGCGAACGCCGCCTGGAGCGACGCGGCGTGGAGCGACGCGGCGTGGAGCGACGCGGCCTGGAGCGACGCCGCGTGGAGCGACGCCGCGTGGAGCGACGCGGCCTGGAGCGACGCGGCCTGGAGCGACGCCGCGTGGGCGTCTGCAGCCTGGGCCTCCGCCGCGTGGAGCGACGCCGCCTGGAGCGACGCCGCCTGGAGCGACGCTGCGTGGGCCGACCTGGCCGGCGCCGACCTCTCGCTGACGCCGTCGAGCACGCCGGTGACGGAAGACGAGATGACCAACGTCCAGGCCGCCCTCGGGATCGTCGACCCGGCCTGCGATCCGGTGCTCAGCGTGTGCACGGCACCGGGCGGTCCCTAGGCAGAACGCCATAACCCTCCAACCCCTGCACCGCCACGCACGTGGGCCCCGGATCCTCCGGGGCCCACTCCGCGTCTCCAGGCCGGACGGCCATGCCGGTGGAATGCTCCGAACGGGTGATGTCGCGGGTGCAGACCCTTCTTACGCTGCAGTCATGGCTCTGCGGCCATATGCCTCCGCGCGCGCGGGGCGGACGGAGGTCATCCCGTTGCCGGTGACGACGCGATGAGCGCCGTACCCGAGAGCCTGCCCGTGGACCCGTTCGACGAGCCGTTTCCGCCGGCGACACCGTCGCGGCCCGGCGGCCTCCCTCGCTCGGCGCGCATCTACCTCGTCGCGCTGGGCGCAGCCACGCTCGCCGCGGCGGGCAACTTCTACCTGAAGGTGCCGGACATCCACCACGGCTGGGGCACGCTCGCCATCCTCGCCGCGGCCGCGACGATCGCGCACACCTTCCCGGTCAAGTCGCCCCGGAACACGATGTACCACACCTCCGTCGTCTTCATCCTCGCCGCAGCGCTGCTCCTGCCGCCCGAGCTGCTCGTGCTGATCCCGCTCGTACAGACGATGCCGGAGTGGCTGAAGGAACGGTACCCATGGCCGATCGAGGTCTTCAACGTCTCGAACTACACGCTGGACGCGCTCGCGGCGTGGGGGACGGCGCACCTGGTCTTGGTTCACGGCACCGGCCTGATCCCGAACCGCGACCCGCGCTTCGCGGTCGCCGGCCTGGCCGCCTGCGCCGTGTTCGTCACCGTCAACCACATCTTCCTCAGCGTCATCCTCAAGCTCGGGCGCAACCACACGTTCCGCGAGACCGGTCTGTTCTCGGCCGAGAGCATCTCGATCGACCTCGTGCTCGCGGTCCTCGGCGTGTCGCTCGCCGCCTTCTGGGACTGGAATCCGTGGCTGATCTTCGCCGCGCTTGCGCCGCTCGTCGTCGTCCACCGCTCGCTGAGCGTCCCGCAGTTGCAGGCGGAGGCGCGCGTCGACCCGAAGACCGGCCTGTACAACGCGCGCTACTTTGCGACGGCGCTTGCAACCGAGATCACGCGCGCGGCGCGCTTCGAGCGCCCGATGTCGCTGATCATGGCCGACCTCGACCTCCTGCGCGACATCAACAACAACTACGGCCATCTCGCCGGTGACGCGGTGCTCCAGGGAATCGCGGAGATCTTCCGTGCCCAGCTGCGCCACTACGACGTCCCGGCGCGGTTCGGTGGGGAGGAGTTCTCGATCCTCCTGCCGGAGACGCCGCCCGAGCAGGCGATCGAGATCGCGGAGCGGATTCGCCGCGCCGTGGCGGAGCGCGAGTTCGAGATCGAGACGGCGGTGGAGCCGATCCGGGCCACCGTGTCGATCGGCGTCGCCGGCTACCCGAAGGACGGCATCGACGCCAACGAGCTGATCCATCAGGCCGACCTGGCCGTGTACCGGGCCAAGCTCCAGGGCCGCAACCGCGTGCTCGGCGCGAGCACCGAGCCGCTGCTGCTTGCCGCACAGCGCGGCGCGAAGCTGTGGGCTGTGCGCGAGGACGGCGAGCACGTCGTGCCGCTGCCCACGGCGGAGCCGACCGATCCGGTGCAGGAGCGGCGGCATCCGAAGCCGCATGCGATCAGCGGCCCGGCCTTCCTCTCGCTCTCGCGCCGGCTGGCGGTCGTCGTTGCCGCCGTGACGGTTGTGGGCATTGTCGGCGGCGTTGCGGGCCTCGTCTGGGGTCACAGCACCGACTACGTCGGCCTGCTCGCGATCCTCGCCCTCGTCGGCGCCGGCCAGGCGCTGTCGTTCGAGCTCGCCGAGGTGGAGGGGACGATCTCGGTCAGCGCCGTCGGCTCGCTCGCCGGCGCGGCGCTCTTCGACTACCGCGCCGCGCTGCCGCTGGCGATCGTGACGGCCGTGGTCGACTGGAGCGCACGGCGCAACTCGCTGCACCACGTCATCTACAACGTCGGCACGCTGTCGATCTCGTCGCTCGCCGCGGCAAGCGTGTTCTCGATCGACTACGCCCAGGGCCGAACGGGCCACCTCGTCGCGGCGGGGCTCGGCCTGATCGCCGGCGCAGTCTACTTCGGCGTCAACATGGGCCTGCTCAGCCTCGCGTCCGCGGTCGGGGGACACGAGAGCCCGTGGCGGGTCTTCCACGAGAGGTTCTCGTGGCTGCTGCCGCACTACGTCGTGTACGGCTTCATCGGCGCGGTCATGGCCGTCGCCTACGACGCTGTCGGCCTGTACGCGCTCGCCGTGTTCGCGGTGCCGCTGCTGCTGATGCGCAAGACGCAGGAGGCGTACTTGAAGCACACGCAAAAGTCGGCGCAGAAGCTGCGCGAGGCGGCGGAGACGATCCAGTCGCAGAACGTCTCGCTCGAGCAGGCGAACCGGCTGCTGCGCGAGCGCTCGACCGCGGCGATGGAGTCCCTCTCGGCCACGGTCGACGCGCGCGACTCGTACACCGCCGGTCACTCGCGGCGGGTGCAGCAGCTCTCGCTCGCGATCGGCCGCGAGCTGGGCCTCTCACACGCCGAGCTCGACCTGCTCGGCCACGCGGCGCTCTTCCACGACATCGGCAAGCTCGCGATCCCCGACGCGATCCTCCTGAAGCCGGCGAGCCTCACCGGGGAGGAGTGGGCGCTGATGCAGCGCCACGCCGAGGAGGGGGCGCGGATCATCGACCGTCTCGGCTTCCTCCAGGACGCGGTGCCGTCGATCCGGCACCACCACGAGCGCTTCGACGGCACCGGGTATCCGGACCGGCTCGGCGGCGAGGACATTCCGCTCGGCGCCCGGATCATCCACGTCGCCGACGCGCTCGACTCGATGCTCACGACCCGCATCTACCGCGCCGCGCGCCCCGTCGACGAGGCGCTCGGCGAGGTCAAGAACAAGGCCGGGAGCCAGTTCTGCCCGCGCTGCGTCGCAGCGCTCGAGCGCATCCTGCCGCTCGAGTCGGTCGTCGGCGATCTGCCCGCCGAGGTGGCTCAGCCCGCGCTCGTCCGCGCTTCCTAGGCGCCGGGGACACGCATGGGTGCCGCCCGCCTGCGTGCGCCTGCTTCGAGGCAGAGAACATCGCTCGAACCGACGGCGCGTGGGTTGACTTGCGGATTGCTCAACCTGCTCTACCATTCTTGCCATGCCCCAGAAGCGCCGCTTCCAGGCCGTGGCCGAGATCGACCCCGGTGCGCTCGCGGAGTTCCAGGCCGGAATCCGCAAGCGGTACTCCGACGAGCAGATCCTCGCCGAGCTGCGCGCGAGCGCCGAGCGGCTGGGACGCTCGCCGACGATGCGGGAGTTCGCGAGCGACGCCGAGACGACCGTCCACCCGCAGACCGTGATCGAGCACTTCGGCTCGTGGAACGCGGCCAAGCGCGCCGCCGGCCTCGTGCCGAGACGCTTCGCGACGCGGGAGGAGCTGCTCGGCCTGCTCCGTCAGCTGGGGAACGAGCTCGGGCACCCGCCGACCGCGCGCGACATCGACGAGCACAAGGGCCGGCTGCCGTCGAAGTCGCTCTACTGGCACACCTTCGGCTCGCTGACGAACGCGCTGCAGGAGGCCGGCTTCGACGTGCCTGTGGGCGAGGAGCGGCTCGAGCGGGCGGTGGAGCAGGGGGCCGCGCTCGCGCGCCGCCTCGGCCGGCTGCCGAAGTTCGCAGACTGGGCGGAGGCGCGCAAGACGGACGGCGCGCTCCTGACGGAGTGGCAGGTCTACCGGATGCTCGACGCGCGGCGCGGCGCCTGGTCGACCTTCCAGTTCCTCCTGCGCGAGCGGCTGGACGAGCAGGGCATCCCTGTCGGGACTGACGGCCGCTTGCGCGGCCGTCAGTGAGAGGGTGTGCTCCGCAGAGCGGACGCCGGCGGAGCCGGCGTCCTCTTCGCGCTAGGGGCGACGGGGTCTGGAAGCGCGGGCGGTGGCGCTTCGCGTCCCCGCCCGCGTGAGTTCGGCCTCCCGCTAACGCGCCTTCGGCTGCGTTAGCGTCCGGCCTTGGGATTGTCGGCGAGCTCCGGTTTCAGGCGGCTGCGGTCAGGACGGCGAGGCGTTGGAGGCACGACTCGCTTTCGCCGGGAGCGCGGACCGGGGGGAGGTTGCCGCTCTCGACGAAGCTCAGGTCGGGTCGGAAGCGCTCCGCCTGCACGACGCGCGCAGCGCGCAACGCGAGGAACGTGCCGTCCTGCACCTCCCGTTTGCGCAGGCGGATAGCGGCGTAGCGCTCGACGACCACGAGGGCCTGCTTCGTGGAAGCGAAGAAGAGCTCGTGCTTGGCGGCGCCCAGCCAGAGCGGCCGGCCCATGCCGCGCGCGGCGAAGATCGTTCCCGGCTCGCGCTCGTCGAGCCAGGCGGCCGCCATCGAGCCGACGAGCGCCTCGAGCGCGTTCGGGTCGTTCTGCGAATGCGCGGCGAGGGCGAAGATCGCCTCCGAGTCGACCGTCATCCGCGCCTCTGCGCGGGCGCAGGCGTGCGGCGCCAGCAGCTCGTCGTCGTTGACGATGATCCCGTTGTGGATGCCGACGACCGGCCCGTGGCGGACGGGGTGGTTGTTGGCCGCGATCGAGGGGTGGCCCTTCGTGTAGTCCCGCACGTGGACGAGCAGCTCGGTCGCGCTCTGAGGCACCTCGATCCGCTCGAGCAGCATGCTCGCGGGCGTGCGCTGCTTCGTCACCACGGGATACGGCTCGTCCGGGCCCCGGTAGGCGTAGCCGACGGCGTCGGCGCCGCGCTCGGCGATCCCGGCGAGCAGCGACTGGGCGGCGAGCGTCCGGTCGACGGCGCTGCACGAGGAGAGGCTGTATCCAGCGATACCGCACATGTCTGCATCCTGGGCGAGACCCCGGACGCCGCTCCTGGCCGCAGCGCCCCTTCACCTACCTAGAGGACGAGCCTCCTCGATCGAAGTTACGACTGTATTCGGCATCTCTGTTCGGCACCTTCGGTTTCCTCCCTCGCCCGAGGGTTGACAAAGTGCTCAAGCCTCATCCGAGGGACGCCGATACCGTCTGCAATGGAGCAGCGGCCGCTGCGTGACGTCGTCCTTCCGAACACCGCCGAGGCAGCCGATGCTCGGCTCGAGCTCGTACCCCTGCCCGACGACCCCGAGGTCGCCGAGGAGGCCGACGAGGTCGAGTCGCCCGAGGCCGAGGCGGACTCGGAGGGCCCCGACGAGGTCGAGCCCGAGGAGCTCGAGGTCCTCGAGGGCGCGCTCCAGATCCAGGATCCGCTCAAGCTCTACGTCCGCTCGATCGGCGGCGGCCCGCTGCTGACCCGGGCCGAGGAGCGGGAGCTCGCCCGCCGCAAGGACGCCGGCGACGAGGAGGCGAAGCGGGAGCTGATCGAGGCGAACCTGCGCCTCGTGATGTCGATCACGCGCAACTACACGAAGACCGGCGTCCCGCTGCTCGACCTGATCCAGGAGGGCAACCTCGGCCTGATCCGCGCGGTCGAGAAGTTCGACTACCGGATGGGCTACAAGCTCTCCACGTACGCCACCTGGTGGATCCGCCAGGCCGTCACCCGCGCCCTCGCGGACCAGGGGAGAACGATCCGGCTGCCGGTCCACGTGGCCGAGCAGGTGCGACGGCTGCTGCGCACGCGCCGCCACCTCGCGCAGAAGCTCAACCGGGAGCCTTCGCTCGGGGAGCTCGCGCGCGAGTCGGGGCTGTCACAGGAGCGGGTCCAGGATCTGCTCGAGCTCGTCGAGGACCCCGTCAGCCTCGACACACCGGTCGGCGACGGCGAGAGCCTCTACGGCGACCTGATCGAGGACGTCCACTCCGATCAGCCGGACGAGCGGACCGCCGTGCGGCAGCGCGCGACGGAGATTGCGAGCGCGCTCTCGCAGCTCAACCCGCGCATGCGGCACGTGCTCGCGCTGCGCTTCGGGCTGGACGGCGAGCGGCCGCAGACGCTGGAGGAGGTCGGCGTCGGGCTGGGCATCACGCGGGAGCGGGTGCGGCAACTCGAGTCGCGCGCGCTACGCGAGCTGCGTATCGCCGCGCCGGACCTCGAGGTGTACCTCAGGGCCGAGTAGCGGCCTGCGGCCACTCCTCGAGCGCGGGGTGTCTAGTGTCGCGTCCACTAGTGCCACGCGGCGACCTGCATCTCGCGCAGGCCCGCGAGATGGCGCAGCGCCTCGAGCTCGATCTGGCGGACGCGCTCGCGCGTGAGGCCGAGGCGGCGGCCGATGTCCTCGAGCGTTTTCGGCTCCTCGTCGACGAGGCCGTAGCGCAGCACGAGCACCTGCCGCTCGCGGTCGGGCAGCGCCTGCAGCGCCGTTGTGAGCGCCTGGCTGCGGAGAGCGGTCTCCACCCGCTCCTCCGGCAGCGGGTCCTCCCCGGCCACGAAGTCGCCGAAGACGGCGTCCTCCTGCTCGCCGACCGGCTGGTCGAGCGACGCAGACGCCCTGGCGGCGGCGCGCACCTCGCGCGCCTGCTCGAGCGGAAGCGACGCCTCGGCGGCGATCTCCTCGAGCGTCGGTTCGCGGCCGAGCTCCATCCAGAGCGTCCGCTCGGCGCGGTTCATCTTCTGCATTCGCTCGACGATGTGCACCGGCATGCGGATCGTGCGTGCCTTGTCGGCGAGCGCGCGTGCCACCGCCTGCCGGATCCACCACGTCGCATAGGTGGAGAACTTGTAGCCGCGGCGCCAGTCGAACTTCTCGACCGCGCGGATGAGCCCGAGCGTGCCCTCCTGGATCAGGTCGAGGAAGGGGAGACCCTGGTTGCGGTAGTTCTTCGCGATCGAGACGACCAGACGCAGGTTCGACTGGATCATCCGCTGCTTCGCGGCGGCGTCGCCGCGCTCGATCGCCTTCGCGAGCTCGACCTCTTGCGGAGCGGTCAGCAGCGCATGCTTGCCCGCCTCGCGCAGGAAGAGCTGCAGCGCGTCCGTCGTCGTCTCGCTCGCTTGCGGCGCCGGGGGTGGGGGAGCCTCCTTCTCGGGCTCCTCGATCAGCTCGATCCCCCGCCGCTCGAGCTCGATGTAGACGGCGTCGGTCTCCAGCGGATCGAGATCCAGCGGCTCGAGGGTCTCCAACAGCTCAGCCTGCCGCACCTGGCCGCTCGTCTCAGCCGTCTCGAGGAGGGCCGCGAGCTCCTCCGTGCCGAGGATCGCCTCGATCTCGACGCTCAGGCTACCTCCCTGGTCGGCGCTGCCTCCGGACGGCGTCCGCGCCCTGAGCAGAGCCAACCACGCCTGACCTGGGGAATCAAGTCATCCGGCTGTAGTCCTGAGGCCGGTGCACGAGAACGGGTGTTATGTCAAGTTGGAGGAGACGGGTACCCGGCGGCTATCGTCCGGTTGTGACGCGCGCCGCGCTCGGGGCTGTGCTCGCCTCCGCCCTGCTCCTGCCGGCGCCGGCGCGCGCCGAGACGCTGCCGGGGTCGCAGGGCGCGCAAGACGCGCTGCTGGCGGTGGCGCCGGACGGGTCGCCACGGGTGGCCTTCGTCACCGCCGACGGCTCGGTGCAACTGGCGGCGCGGGCGGCGGACGGGACCTGGGCCGTGCAGGCTCTCGCCGGGCTGCCGGGCGGCCAGGCGCTCGTCGTCGGCCTGGCGGTCTCCCCTGCCGGCGGCGCCGACCTGCTGGCGGAGGACCCGGCCGGGCACTGGCTGGCCCTTGCGGAGCAGCAGGGCGCCTCCTGGCGTGTCCGCACGGTCGCCACCGTGCCCACGGGCGGCCTGCTCGGCTTCGGCGGGCTCGCGCTCGACTCCGCCGGCCGGCCGGTCGTCGCGTACGTCTACGAGCTCGCCTCGCACAAGACGTGGCTGCGCCTCGTCCACGAGAGCGCCGCCGGGCGCCTCGTCGGCGAGCCCGTCACCCGCGGCGGCTTCCCCTCGAGCGACGTGCTGCCCGCGGCGGCGCCGGTCATGTTCCCGAACGGCGCCGTGCGTGTGCTCGAGACCTACGCCTCCGCCACGATCGAGTGGGCGCGGACGAAGGACGGCAAGGACTGGAAGGGGCAGATCGTCTACGGGACGGCGCTCGGCTCGCCCGCCGGGACTGTGCAGGGCGCGGCGGTCACCGGCGCCGTCTGGAGCGCCTGGACCGAGCTCTTCCCTTCCTTTGGTGAGAGTCAGCTGCTGTTGGGGCTGCACGGGCACGGGGAGACGACGACCATCCTCAGCCATCACGCGTTCCTCGTCTCGCTCGCGCTGGCCGCCGGCGGCCCCGAGGTGGCCGGGGACGACTACGTCGACCTTGCCGGCGCGCGCACCGCCTTCGCCGGCATCGTCGCGAACGCGGGCGGCGCCACGGTCGAGCTTGTCGGTGACCTCTACGGCTACGCCGTCGACGCGGCCGGCGGCCGCCAGTACCTGCTGCTCGACCAGGACGGCCTCGGCTGGTACCGGACGGCGGCGGCGGCGGCCGCCACGGTCGACCTCTCGGTGGCGGTGGACGGCGCGTCCTTCGCCCTCTCCGGCCGCGTGGAGGGCGTCACGGCCGGCACCGTCGAGGTGTGGCGCGAGACGCAGGCCGGTCCCGAGTTCCTCACCACCCTCCCACTCGCGGCCGACGGCTCGTTTGCGACCGTCGACCTGCCGCCGGTGCGGCCGCTCACCTACCGGGTCGTCTACCGCGACCCGGCGACCGGGCTGCCGCTCGCGTCGCTCTTCCGCACTCTCCTCGGCGCCTGAGCGGGCTTTTCCACAGACTGCACAGTCCGCTGTGGAAATGTTGATTATTCAAAATCCGCAAAGTGCGACAATTTCGTGCCCGAGGTCCCTTGCACCGCTCTTGCCGACCCCATAGATTCACTCCTGCGCCGAGCGCGGCGCGGGAGTAGATCGAAGCAGGGCCGATAGGCACTACGAGGAAGCCCGCAAGGGCTGAGGCGGAAGGTCGAGCGGCCCTGTGGACGAAACCGCGACCGGCTCGGCGAATCTTTGAGACGGCCGGCACGCAAGTGCCGGCCGTTTCATTGTCCGCGAGTCCCTTAGAATCGCGCCGTGCACTTCCACCCGCCGAGCATCGACAAGGGCGTGATCGCCTGCCTGTGGGGCATCGGCCTCGGCGCGTATGTCTACTTCGGGCTGCTCGCGATCGGGAGCTCGGGCGCATTCGCGATCGTGATCGCGATGCTCAGCGCTGCGGGGATCTGGCTCTTCGTCCGCCTATGCGGCGAAGACAATCCGCGCGCGTAGATCCCTGTCGCGGTGCTCGCGCGGCGCCCCTGCGCAGAGCGCGAAGACGAGCTTGCGCGCCAGCTCCGACCCGAGAGCCTCGTCGAGGCGCTCCCGCGCGGTGGGGGTGTCCGGATCGAGGCTGGCGCAATGGGCGGCCAGCAGCTCCAATCTCGCAAGGTCCCAGGTGTGCGGCAGTTCGGCGCTCATCCCGCTGGTCCTATCGACCGGGCCGGCGCGGCCCCATGATCCCTGACGGAGGGGATTGCCCGCCGGGCGCCCTCCTGGAGCCGATTCAGAGGTCGAGCCGGCGGGCGTCGAAGGCCGCCGACCACAGCTCTGCGCGGAACTCCTCGACGGCCGCGTGGACGTCGTCCGGGAACACGTGCTCGACCACCCCCACCTCGCGGTCGTTGTGGAAGGGCACGTCCACGTGGTCGTGCGAGACGAGGTTGACCGAGGTGCGGCGGCAGGCCGGGCAGCGCACGGCCAGTCCGAGCGAGGTGCCGCCCGGGGCGAGCAGGAAGAACGCCGACGGGAAGACCGGTCGCGGCCGCTCCTCCGGGTAGCAGAAGAAGCTCCAGGGCCACTCCCCCGCCCTGACGTGGGCCGCGGCGAGCTCGGCCAGCTCGGCCGCGAGCGGCTCGACGCGCGAGGTCATCAGGTTGAGGAAGACGCCGCCGTCGAGGCCGAGCGGCGCCCAGTCGAGCTCGTCGTGGCTCACGAGCCCGTCGTGCTCGCCGCCGCACCCGCAGGCGAAGCGGACGCGGTACACGGCCGGATGCGCCGCGCCGGGCAGCCGCTCGAGACTGCGGAAGGCGGACAGCGCCACGCGGCTCTCCCCCAGTCTGGGGCAGGCGAACGTGTAGCGGCTCGTCAGCGCGTCGTACATGTGCAGGTTGTAATCGGCACGGCGGACGGCCCGTGCAAGGGTCTGTTTTCGTATGCTCCCGCGACCAGACGTCAGTCTGGTCGCGGCCGTAGCCAACTCGCCCCTCAGTACGTGATCAGCGCGAGCAGGTCGTAGCCCCCGAGCTTCTCGCGCCCGTGCAGAAACGAGAGCTCGATCACGAAGTTGACGCCGACGACGTAGCCGCCGAGCTGCTCGACGAGCCTGCCGATCGCCTCCACCGTTCCTCCCGTCGCGAGCACGTCGTCGTGGATGACGACGCGCGCGCCCTTACGGATCGCGTCGGCGTTCACCTCGAGCGAGTTCTCGCCGTACTCGAGCACGTAGCGGGCGGCCACCGTCTCGGGCGGCAGCTTGCCCGGGCGGCGGGCCGGTACGAAGCCGCAGCCCACCTCGCACGCGATCGCCGCGCCGAGCAGGAAGCCGCGCGCCTCGGCCCCGAGCACGAGGTCAGGCTCGCGCTCCGCCGTCCATGCGGCCAGCTCGTCGACAGCCTGCTTCAGCGCCGCGGGGTCGAGCAGCAGCGGCGTGATGTCCTTGAAGCCGATCCCGGGCTCCGGGAAGTTCTCCACCTCCCGGATGCGCGACCTGAGGTCGATGGCAGTCATTACTCAGCCGACGAGTTTATGGATATTGCGGGCGAAGAGGAGCTGGGACAGCTCCTGCGCGGTCTCGGCGAGCACCTGCAGGTCCTCGATCCCGGCGCGGCGGCGCTCCGGGTTGCGCGAGCGCAGCGCGGGCGCGACGAGCGCCTCGAGCAGGCCGCTCTCGCGGTCCGTCGCCGTGCGGAACGCGCGCAGGTGCCGCGGCGCGATCCCGTAGCGCGCCAGCGTCTCGCAGGCGGCGGCGACATCGACCTCCGTCTCCGAGTAGCGGCGCTGGCCCGACTCCACGCGCGGCTCGAGCAGACCGAACTCCTCCAGCTCCCGCGCGCGGCTGGGCTGGATGCCGGCGCGGTCGCACAACGCGTCGAGGTCGAGCACCTCCTCGCGCTCGCCGAGCGCGGCGGAGCGCTTGCGCCGCCGCTCTTTCGACGCGCTGGTGGCGAGCTCCTCGCGGATCACGCGCAGCGGCAGGAACTCGTCGCGCTGCAGGCGCAGGATCGTCTCCAGCCGCTCGACGTCGTCCTCGGCGAAGAGCCGGTAGCCGCCCTGCGTCCGCTTCGGCGTCAGCAGGCCCTTGTCCTCGAGATAGCGGATCTTCGAGATCGAGACGTCGGGGAACTCCGACTTCAAGCGCCGGCAGACGCTGCCGATCGTGAGCAAGCGCTCGCGCACGGGTGCTTGGGCGGTGGACATCAGCGCTGGAGGAAGGTCAGTCGGTACTTGCCGATCTGCAGCTCGTCGCCGTCCGAGAGCTCGGCCGACTCCACGCGCCGGCGGTTGACGAAGGTGCCGTTGAGGCTGCCCTGGTCCTCGATGAACCAGCGCCCGTCGCGCTCGACGAGCACCGCGTGGCGTCGCGAGACGGTGACGTCGTCCAGGAAGATCGGACAGTCGGGCGAGCGGCCGATCGTCGTGCGGTCGACCTGCGGGACGAAGGTCTCGCCGGAGCGGCCGCCGCCGGAGCGGACGATCAGCGCCGGCCCCTGCAGGCCGAGGTCGTCGAGCGTGTCGAAGAGCTCGTCCTCCTCCGGGCTGAAGGTCTCCGTCGCCTCGCCGCTCTCGGCGGTGTCCAGGAGCGCACCGCATTTCGAGCAGTAGCTCGCGGCCTCCGGGTTCTGGAAGCCGCACTCTGGGCAGTAGACGTGGCTCATGCGATCAAATAGCTCCCGCGGGATGGCCGCCGTCGGCGGCAAGCCGGTCGCGACGTGCGCGCAGGCTCACCTGTTCGGCGGAGTCGCCTTGCCGGCAAGGATCTCCGTGAGCGCCTCGACGTTGACCTGGTCGAGCACACTGCGGCCCTGGGTCTTCTGAAGCCGTGCCACGAGCTCGGCGCGCAGGATGTCGATCTTGCCGTGCAGCAGACGCCGGCGGTACGAGACCTCCTGTTCCTCCTGCGTGTACTCGTCGATCAGGCGCTTCAGATCGACGTCGGACAGCGTTGCGAGATCGGGCAGCGGTTCCATCGAAGCCTTTCGTCGGGGCGAAGGGTCAAGTTGAAGTTTAGCCTTTGCGGGGGTTCCGTCTAGGTTCGCGCCACAGCGGCTTCACCCTGCACGATCTGCTCGACCAGCTCGCGCAGCTCCGCCGCGAGCGCCTCCGAGGCCTCCTCCGTCTCCCCCTCGGCGTACAGGTGGAGGAGCGGCTCGTCCGGATCGGGCAAGACCTGCGTCCAGCCGCGCTCGTCGAAGACCTTGATGCCGTCGGTCAGGTCGAGGTGGCTGCCGGCGAGGCGCTCGTTGAGGACACGCATCACGAGGCCCTTCGTCGCCCACGGACAGGCGAGCTGGCGGTGGACGAGCGTCGGACACGGCAGCTCGGCAACGAGCTCGGAGATCGGCCGGTTGACCGTCGCCAGGAGCTCGAGGAGCTTCGTCAGGCTCGCGACCGCGTCGTAGCCGGGCAGGAACTCCGGGAAGACGTAGCCGCCGCCGACGGCGCCCGCGAAGACGACGCCATCGGCCGCCGCCGCCTGCGTCAGGTCCTGGAGGGAAGCGCGCGTGCGCACGATCTCGAGCGGCGAGCCCTCGACGAGCCGGTCGACCTGGCTCGTCACCGTGACGGGGAAGGCCAGCTTGCCGTGGCGGCCGTTCGAGCTGAACAACCGCAGGTAGAGGAGCAGCGCCTGCTCGAGCGGGATCTCGTGCGCCTGCTCGTCGAGGAGGTAGAGCCGCTCGCCGGCCCGGTCGAAGACGGCGGCGAGATCGGCGCCGATCGCGGGTACGAGCCGCTTCGCCTGCGCGAAGGAGGGCGCGAGGCCGCTCGCTCCCGCCCCGCCGTCGCTCGGGAACGCGTGAGCCGCCACCACCTCGACGCCGAGCGGGCCGAGCACGAGCGGCAGCACGTACGACGCGGCGGAGAAGCCGTAGTCCACGACGATGCGGAAGTGGCGGGCCCGGATCGCCTCGACGTTCAGCGTCCCGAGCAGGTCGCTTGCGTACGTCTCGCGGACGCGCGCCGGGTAGGAGATCGTGCCGACCTCGCCCGAGGCGACGCGGCGCAGCTCGCCGCGCGTGAAGTGCTTCTCGACCTCCTTCTGCATGGCGGCGCTCATCTCGATTCCCGGCTGCTCGAAGAACTGGATGCGGATCGCCTCCGGGTCATTCGGGCTGAGGCCGACGTGGAAGCCGGCGGCGTAGCCCTCCGACTTCAGCAGGTGGCGGGCCAGGGCGGCGGGGATGACACGCAGGTCGGCGACCTCGACGCCGGTCGACGAGACGCCCGAGATCATCGCCCGCTTGATCATCCGGCAGGCGGCCACGCCTTCGCGCGAGGCGACGACGCGGGCGCCGCGCTTGAGCGCGGTGCCCAACGCCGTGGCGAGTCGCAGCGCGACGTCCGGCGTCAGATCGACGTTCACGAGACCGGTGACGCCGTCCTTTCCGAAGATGCGAGTCGTCCCGCGCGATTCCCAGATCAGGCTCTCGAAGAGGTGCGAGCCCGTCTCCACCTCCTTGAAGGGGTAGATGCGGACGCCCGGCATGATCACGCTCTCGGCGCCGACGGTGACCTCGTCCCCGATCGCGACGCCCTCGTGCACGCGCACGTGCGCGCGCAAGTCGCACGAGCGGCCGACCACTGCGCCCTCGACGACGCAGCTGCGGCCGATGTACGTGGACGCGTCGATGATCGACCGCGCCGTGCGGGCACGCTCGCGCAGGGTCACGCTCGTCGACAGCACCGAGTACGGGCCGACCGAGGCGTCGGGAGCGATGCGGCAGTAGTTGCCGATGAAGACGGGCCCTTCGACGGACTCGAGGTCGTGCAGGTCGACGCCTTCTCCGAGCCAGATGTTGCCGCGGATGCGGATGCCGGGGATCTCGAGGCGCACCCGCTCATCCAGCGCGTCGAAGTTCGCTTGCCGGAACTGGTCGAGGTTGCCGATGTCCTGCCAGTACCCGTCGAGCACGCAGCCGTACATCGGCCGGCCCATCTTGAGCAGCAGCGGAAACAGCTCCGTGGAGAAGTCGTACGGCCGGTCGGTCGGAACATGGCGCAGCACCTCCGACTCGAGCACGTAGATGCCGGTGTTGATCGTGTCCGAGAACACCTGCCCCCAGGACGGCTTCTCGAGGAACCGCTCGATGCGGCCGTCGTCGTCGGTGACGACGATCCCGAACTCGAGCGGGTTGTCGACCGACTTGAGCCCGATCGTCACCGACGCGTGCTTCTCGCGGTGGAACTCGACGAGTCGCCCGAGGTCGACGTCGCAGAGCGCATCGCCGGAGATGACGAGGAACGTGTCGTCCAGCCGTCCCGCCGCGAGCCGCACGGAGCCGGCGGTGCCGAGTGGCGACTCCTCGACCGAGTAGCCGACGTCGATCCCGAGCGTCTCGCCACCGCCGAAGTACGAGCGGATCGCCTGCGGCAGGAACGCGACGGTGACGATCACGTCTTCGAAGCCGTGCCGCTTCAGGAGCTCGAGGATGTGCTCCATGCAGGGCTTGCCGACGATCGGCACCATCGGCTTCGGCTGGTTCGACGTGAGCGGGCGCAGGCGTGTGCCCTCGCCTCCCGCCATGACGACGGCTTTCACTGCTTCAGCACCTTCCAGGCGGTGCGTACGTAGAGCAGTGCCGCAACGACGGCGCCGGCGAGCCCGATCCAGAACAGCCACAGCGGCCAGCTCGTTGCGTCGTGCGTGACGATGCGGAAGCCGATCGCTGCATAGAGCACCCACGTCGCGGCCTTGCCGAGCAGGTTGACGTCGACGTCGATGCCACGCGGCGCGAGCACGCGCCAGCCGGCGAGGAGCAGCAGGTCGCGGGCGGCGATCACGACGAGGCCCGCCCAGGGCAGCCGGCCGTAGACGACGAGCAAGATCACGGCCGCGTCGATCATCAGGCGGTCGGCGAGCGGGTCGGCGATCTTGCCGAAGCGCGACTCGACGTGCCAGCGGCGCGCGAGGAAGCCGTCGACCTGGTCGGTGGCGCCCGCGACGCCGAAGAGGATTCCGGCCGGCCAGCTGTGCGCATCGCCGGTGTGGATCATCAGCGCGACGAAGACGGGAATCAGGGCGAGCCGGCCGAGCGTGAGCGCGTTCGGCAGCTGTGCGAGCGGAGCCGGGACTGCGCGGGTCGCCATCCCGGACAAGTGTACGGCGTACCTAGTGCCCCTTACCCGCCCGAATGGAAGCGGCCGGTCCAGTACGCGGTGCGCGTGAGGTAGGCGGTCTGGGCTGCGGTGCCGACGAGCCCCCAGGCCCCGTCGTAGGCTCTGTAGCCCCGGTGCGGCGCGGCCGGTTCGATCTGCGTGCCTTCCCCCCACTCGTTGAAGCTCGTGATCGTGACCATGTCGGGGCGCGCCGCCAGCGCGGCCCTCCAGAGGTTGTCGTAGGTCGTGCCGTTGCGCCGCGATCTCAGCACCGGAGCCTCGCCTGCCCGCACGCCGTCGTAGCCGGGGCCGACGCTCGGCGCGCAGAGGAGGTGCACGGCGTGCGCCTGGGCGCAGAGGCGCGCAAACTTGCCGCCGCCGTAGTCGACGAAGTCGTACGTGTAGAAGCCGTCGAAGCGGCCGGCCGCGGCGAAGCCGACGAGCTCGGTGCCGGCGAAGAGGCGGAGCGAGACGGGCGCCTGCCCGCGGAGCGCCGCCCAGTCGGACGCCGCAAAGTCGCGCGGGTGGTAGACGAAGACGTCGCGGATTCCGAGCGACGCGAGGTACGGCAGGTCCAGCGCGATGGTCGCCGGCGACCGTCCCGGGTACGGCTCGAGGTGGATCGCCGGCTGGAGATGATGGCGGCGGGCGGCGGCGAGCACGAGCGGCAGCCGCCGGTCCTCCTGCGAGCCGCGCCCCCACCAGGAGATCACGACCTCGTCGACGCCGGCGGCGGCGATCTCGGCCATCTGCTGGTCGACGACGGCCGGGTTGGCGCTCGAGTACGGGCCCGCCGCCGGGTAGTAGCGCGAGTAGATGTCGCCCGGGGGCTTGTGGCCGTTCTGGTTCCAGTGCTCCCACGCGCCGTCGTGCGCCGGCGTGCCGTACCACGGGTAGTAGAAGATCGCGACCGTGCCGGCGTTCGCAGCCGGTACGGCGAGCCAGGCCGATGCCAGGCCGGCAACGAGGAGGCGCCGCAGCAGGGAGATAATCCTTTCTCTCTTGGAGAATGTCTTTCAGGTCCCGGGCTTTGTCAATGGCCATAATCACGCGCCAGAGGCGCGTTCTCGGCTCAGTCTGGCATAGTGCTGACATGAGCCTGTGGGCAAAGGCGTGGGCGCGCTGGCGCGCCCACGACAAGCGCTTGATGGTGCGTGAACTGAATCGGGAGAGTGCTGAGCCGGATTCCAGCATCCCGGATGTTGGGCATATCCAAGGCGTTTCGGTCGCACCCGGTAGCGTCCCTCCTCACCTCACAATCCACGATCAGCAAGAACCGCCGCAAGGCTCCTAGTGCCTTAGAGGTCGACCGTGCCGCGGAGCACCGCCGCCGGCATCACACGGACGTCTCGGCGAGCGGCGCAACGCCGAGGAACCGCTGCTGCGCGTCCTCGTCGGCCAGCAGCTCGGCAGAGGTCGTCTCGTGGCCGATTCGCCCTGCGACCATCACGAGCAAGCGGTCCGCGACGGAGGTGGCAACGCCGAGGTTCTGCTCGATCAGGAGGATCGAGACGCCTTCCGCGACGAGCCCGCGGATCGTGTCCACGAGCTCTTCGACGATCGTCGGCGCGAGCCCCTCGGACGGCTCGTCCATGAGGAGCAGCCGCGGGTTCGTTAGCAGTGCCCGGGCGATCGCGAGCATCTGCTGCTCGCCCCCGGACAGCTGTGCACCGCTCACCCTCTTGCGCCCGGAGAGCTGCGGGAAGAGCTTGTAGACGCGCTCCATTGTCCAGCCCCCGGACTTCTGTCGCCGGCTGCCGATCATGCGCAGGTGCTCGTCGGTCGTGAGCGAAGGGAAGAGCCGGCGTCCCTGCGGAACGTAGGCGATGCCGGAGCCGGAGACCCGGTACGGCGGCTTGCCGAGGAGCTCCCGGACGCCGAAGCGGATCGAGCCGCGCGCGTGCGGCGGCTGGATGCCCATGATCGCCTTGCAGAGCGTCGTCTTCCCCATGCCGTTGCGGCCGATGATCGCCGTCGGCTCCGCGCCCACCGTCAGCGAGACGCCCTGGAGCACGTGCGAGCGGCCGTAGTAGGCGTCCAGGCTCTCGATCTCGAGCAACACTCGTTCAGGCTGCATACGCGCTGCCCAGGTAGAGGTCGCGGACCAGCTTCGAGGCTCGAATCTCCGCCGGCGTCCCCTCCATGACCACGCGGCCCTCGTGCATCATCGTCACCTGCTCGGCGACGGTCAGCGCAACGTCCATGTCGTGCTCGATCAAGACCAGCGTGACCTCGCGCTCCAGCGAGAGGAGCAGCTCCGTCACAAGCTGCCGCTCGCTGCGGGAAAGGCCGGCCGCGGGCTCGTCGAGCATCAGCAAGCGCGGTTCGGCGACGAGTGCAAGCCCGATCTCGAGCTGGCGCTGCTCTCCGTGGGAGAGGTCCGCGGCAAGCGTGTCGAGCCGCGTGCCGAGCCCGACGCGCTCCGCACCACGCCGCCCCGCAGCGCGGAGCTCCGCGTCCTTCGCCGTCCGGAGAGGCCGGAGCCGGCCGCCCCGGACGCCCAGCGCACCGAGGTAGAGATTGTCCTGAACAGTCAAGCCGCCGAAGACGCGCGAGGTCTGGAACGTACGGGAGAGCCCGAGCCGCGTCCGCTGCGACTCCGGCACGTTCGTGACGTCGCCTCCGAAGAGCTCGACCGTGCCCGCGCTGGGGAAGATGCTCCCCGAGACCAGGCCGAACAGCGTCGTCTTGCCCGCGCCGTTCGGGCCGAGCACCGCGCGCCGTTCACCCGGCAGGACATCGAGATCGACGTGACGGACGGCATGGACACCGCCGAAGCGCTTCTCGAGGCCTCGGACCCGGAGCAGGGGCGCGCCGCTCACGCCGCCGCCCCCTCAGTAGGCGTCGCGGGGCTCTGCGGAGGCTTCGCACCGCCGCCGGTGAGCTCACGGATGCGACGGTCGATCGTCCGCGCGAGCCCCGTCACGCCGTCGGGCGAGACGATGACGATCGCGAGGAAGACCAGGCCGATGTACGTCTCGAAGCGATCGGACAGACCGCGCGCGTACGTGTCGAGCATGACGAAGATGAATGCACCGACCCACGCGCCTTCGAGCCGGTAGAGACCGCCGATCACGGCGACCGTGAGGATGTCGATCGTGCGCGTGATGTCGATGGAGCCGGGCGAGATCCGTGTGTTGTCCCAGGCCGAGAGCACGCCGGCAACCGACGCGATGAACGCCGCCGACGCGAAGGCGAGCGTCCGATGCAGCCGAACGGTGTAGCCCAGCGCGCTCATCCGCACGGGGTCGTCGCGGAGGCCCTGGAGGGTCAATCCGAACGCCGTTCGTCCCAGGTACCGGACGCCGGCGTAGATGAGGACGCAGCAGATGAGCGCTGCGTAGTAGATCCGGGTCGGGTGGAGCACGGGATCGCCGAGCAGCTTCGGCGGCATGACGCCGTTGATCCCCTCGTGCGCACCGAAGGTCGGTGCCTGCAAGAAGTAGTAGTACGTGAGCATGGCGAAGGCGAGCGTGATCATCAGGAAGTAGATTCCCTCGCTCCCGCTCGCGATCGCGCCGAACAGCAATCCGACGCCGACGGCGACGCCGAGCGCGGCGAGCGCAGCCAGCCACGCGTTCCAATGCTGCTCGACGCTGAGCTTGGCGACCATGAAGCCGGCGACGCCGAAGAGCGCCGTCTGTGCGAGCGAGATCATCCCCCCATAGCCGGCGAGGAACGTGAGGCTCGCCGCGGCGAGACCCGTCCACAGGACGATGACGGCCACGGCGCTCGTGAAGTACGTGGAGAAGAGCACCGGGCACAACGCCGCAACGAGGAGCACGCCTGCGACGACGCCGTACCACGTCGCGGCCCAGGCGCGGCGAGCGCTCATGCCGTCCTTCCGAAGAAGCCGGCCGGCCGGATCGCGAGCACCACGATCAGGAGCGCGAACGTGAGCAGGATCGAGTCGCTCGTGTAGCTCGCAGGCAGGTAGAAGCTCGAGAGTTGCTCGACGAGGCCGAGCAGGAGTGCGCCGAGCGCCGCGCCGCCGAGGCTGCCGAGACCACCGATGATCACGACGACCAGCGAGCTGAGGAGGAAGTTCGAGTCTTCACCCGGCGCGAGCGAGAGCATGGTGCCTCCGAAGACCCCGCCGAGCGCTGCAAGTGCCGAGCCGACGAAGAACGCGATCGCAAAGACGAACTGGACGTTGATGCCGAGCGCGGAGGTCATCGAGCGGTCGTCGACGCCCGCGCGAACGACCATGCCGAAGCGAGTCCGCTTGATCCCGGCCCAGAGGCCGCAGCCGACGGCGAGGGCGGCGCCGAGCACGAACAGCCGAAACGCCGGGTACTGGAGCCCGTAGACGTGCAGGCGCACCGAATCCGCGAGCCGGCCCGGGGGCGTGATCGTCTCGGCGATGCCGCCGAAATGGACGAGCATCTGGTCGGCCAGAATGATGGAGACGGCGATGGTGATGAGCGCCTGGCGCAGGTCCTGACCGAGGTTCCAGCGCAGGAAGAGCTGCTGCATGATCAGCCCGACGCCGCCTCCCGCAAAGGCGGCGGCGACGAGCGCGGGCCAGAAGCCCACGCCGTGGTTCGCCGTCAGCGACCACGCGACGTAGCCGCCGAGCAGATAGAGCGACCCGTGCGCCATGTTGACGACCCGCATGAGGCCGAAGATGAGGGTGAACCCGGCGGCCGTTATGAAATAGAGGCCGGCGAGCGTCAACCCGTTCAGCGAGATGATCAGCAGCGAGGGGACGTTGCCCCCCGCCCCGAAGCCGGCGCCGAAGGCCCTGTAGCCCACCCAGGCGAGGGCCAGCGCGAGGACGCCGAGCCCGAGCGCCGGCCCCGCGAAGCGGCGCAGTTGAGCGGGAACGGCCAGGGTTCTCATCGAGGCGACCGTACGCGTAGGCGTACGCGGAAGCAAGAGTAATCGATTCTTGATTTTCGTTTCTTCGCAGGTGCAGAATGGAGGAATCCGCACACCAAGGAGGGAACGTTGACAAGGCATCCCCGCGGGCTGCGGCCCGCAATGTGGTTGACCGTCCTCGCCGCCGCCAGCGCCGTTGCAGCTGTGCTCGCGACCGCGGGGTACGGAAAGGCCGCGGCCGTGAGCTCGGCGGCCGCCAGCCCGATCAAGGTCGGAATCCTGACGACCTGCGGCGGGCCGTTTGCACCCTTCGAGATCGAGTCCTATTCGGGCGCGAAGTACGCGCTCGTCAAGTGGGCGGGCGGTAAGGCCGCGGGCACCGCGCCGCAGAGCCAGGTGACCGGAGCGACCGTCGCCGGCCACCCGATCAAGATCTTCTTCGGCTGCTCAGACGCAACCCCCGACAAGGCGGTATCCGAGGCCCGGCGCCTCGTCGAGAGCGTCCACGTGAGCATTCTGCTCGGTCCGCTCTCGGGCGATGAGGGCATCGCCGTGGCGAACTACGCCAAGACCCAGCCGAGCGTCGTCTTCGTCAACGGCACGTCGGGCGCCCAGTCGACGACGATGAGCGTGAAGGCGCCGAACTTCTTCCGCTTCGGTGGCGACGGCGCCCAGTGGATGGCCGGCCTGGGCACGTACGCCTACAAGACGCTGCACTGGAAGACGGCGGCGATCCTCGGCGAGGACTACTCGTATCCGTACACGCAGGCCGCCGGCTTCGTGAAGGAGTTCTGCTCCCTCGGCGGCAGCGTGACCAAGCGGATCTGGGTGCCGCTGGGGACGACCGACTGGTCGTCGTTCGTGGCGCAGCTGCCGCGGAATGTCGACGGCGTCGTACTGCTCACAGGCGGCTCGGACACCATCGCCGCCGAGAAGGGCTACGTCGCCCTCGGCGGCAACCTCGCCAAGAACATGCTCGGCGGATCGTCGGTGATGGATCCGACGTCGTTCAGCGTCGGCAACGTGCTCGTCGGCATGGCCGGCGGCTCGCCGGTGCCGCTGGGCGGCACGTCCGCGGCCTGGAAGAGCTACATCGCGGGCTTCCTGAAGGTGTACCCGAAGGCGCCGCCGGACAGCCTCTTCACGGTCCTCTACTACGACGGGATGCAGGCGATCATCCAGGGCCTGCAGAAGACGGGCGGCGACGTCTCGACGCTCGGCGCGACGCTGACGAAGCTCACGCCGTCGTTCCCGAACGGCAACGTGAAGCTCGACGCGAACCGGAACTCGGTCCAGCCGGCATTCGTCGTCCAGATCGTCAAGACCGGCAGCACGCTCGGCTTCAAGGTGATCAAGCAGATCCCCAACGTCAACCAGACGTTCGGCGGGCTGTTCAGCCCGACGTCGCCGGCCCCGAGCCGGACGGCGCCTGCCTGCACCAAGGGCACGCCGCCGCCTTGGTCCAAGTAGTCCACCGGAGCAACGAGCCCGTGCTGGGGCGCAGCGATGCGGCGCCCCAGCACGGCGCGTCCCTCGGATCACCCTGAGCGGGCCGCGTGCGAGACTGGACGAGGCCGGCCACGTCGCACGACATCGTGAGCACATTCGCCTATCACCGCCCCGGCACGATCGCCGAGCTCTGGCAGCTGCTGGCGGAGAGCGCGCAGGGCGTCAAGCTGCTCGCGGGAGGCACCGACCTGCTGGTGCCGGTGAACAAGGGCACGGAGCTTCCCCGCGTCGTGATCGACCTCAAGCGCCTCGACCTGCTGCGATCCGACATCTCGGCCGTCGGCGGCCACCTGCGTGTCGGAGCGCTGAACGTCCTGACCGATCTGATCGGCGATCCGCGCATCGGCCGGCACTTTCCCGCACTGCTCGAAGCAGCTGCCGCGGTCGGCTCGGTCCAGATCCGCAACCGGGCAACGCTGGTCGGCAACATCTGCAACGCGTCGCCGGCCGCCGACACCGCCCCCGCCCTCCTGGTGTTCGGGGCGGTCGTGAACATCCTCGGATCGCGTGGTGAGCGGTCCGTCCCGCTGGAGGAGTTCTTCCTGGGCCCCGGCCTGACCGTGCTCCAGCCCGCCGAGATCGTCACCTCGATCGACCTGCCGCTCCCACCCGAGGTCAACGGCTCCGCCTTCGTGCGCGTGACGCGCCGGCGCGGCTTCGACCTGGGCACGGTCAGCGTGAGCTGCCTGCTCGTCCCGGGCGCGGCGGCGCGTTTCGGGTTCGGTGCGGTCGCGCCCCGTCCGCTGCTGGCGGTGGACGACACCATTACCCTCGGCGACCCCGACGCCGACCCCACGGAGCAGAGCGAAGCCCTGGACCACCTGCTCGAGGTGAGCAGCCCCATCTCCGATCTGCGGGCGTCCCGCGACTACCGCCTCGCAATGCTCGCGTCGTTGAGCCGCCGCGCGCTGCAGCTCGCCGCGCAGCGGCTGCGCTCGGCTCGAAACGGAGCGGCCGCATGACCGGTCGAACCTATTCCGTTTCCCTCACCGTCAACGGCCGGCCGCACACGCTCGACGTTCCCGCGCACCACACCCTCCTCAGAGCCCTGCGCGAGCAGCTCGACCTAGTCGGAACCAAGGAGTGCTGCACGGAAGGCGAGTGTGGCGCGTGCACCGTGCTCGTGGACGGTCAGGCGGTCGACTCGTGCCTGATGCTCGCCGTCGAAGCCGCCGGCGCGGAGATCACCACGATCGAGGGCCTCGCGGACGGCGACCGGCTGGACCCGCTCCAGGCAGCGTTCCTCGAGACCGGGGCCGTCCAGTGCGGCTTCTGCACCCCGGGCATGATCATGACCGCCAGGTATCTCCTCGCACAGGACCCCCACCCCACCCGGGCCGCGGTGCAGGAAGGCATCTCCGGCAACCTTTGCCGCTGCGGCGGCTACAACCGCATCGTCGATGCCGTGCTGGCCGCTGCGGAGGCCGAGTCGTCATGACGGCCGGAGCTTCTCCGTTCGGACAGAGCATCGCCCGCGTCGGCGGCGTGGAGCGCGTCACCGGTGCGCAGCGATTCACTGCGGATCTCAAGCTGGACGGCGTCTTGCACGTCAAGCTCGTGCACCTGCCGGTCGGGCACGCCCGCATCATCGCCGTGGACACGTCGGACGCTCTCGAGGTCGCCGGCGTGCAACACGTGCTGAGCGCCGCTGACCTGCCGCAGCCCGTGCCGCGTTTCGGACCGGCCTCCCGCGACCGCCCGGTGATCGCCAGCGGAGAGGTGAAGTACTTCGGGGAGCCCGTGGCCGCCGTTGCGGCGGAGAGCGAGGACGCGGCGGCCGAAGCGGCCGCACTCGTTCGCGTGGAGTACGAGGAGCTACCCGGCGTCTACTCGATCGAAGAGGCGCTCGCGGAGGGCGCGCCGCTCGTGCAGCACCCCGACCTGCGGGGCGACACGCCGCTGGCGCACACCAACCTCCTCGGCGAGTGGCACTTCGGTTGGGGCGACGTCGACGCCACCCGCGCGGACGTCGTGATCGAGGGCACGTACAGCTTCCCCATGGTCTCGCACTTCGCCATCGAGCCCTTCGCCACCATGGCCGCCGTGCAGGACGGCGTGGTCACCGTCTGGAGCCCCATCCAGCACCCGTTCGTACTGCAGCGCGTGATCGCGGACGTCGTCGGCCTGCCCGTCTCCTCGGTTCGCATCATCGCCCCCGACGCAGGCGGAGCCTTCGGCGGCAAGGGCTACCCCAAGTACGAGCCGCTGATGGCGTTTCTGGCCCTGCGCACCGGTCGGCCGGTCCGGCTCGTGCTGAGCCTCGAGGAATCGTTCCAGGCGTCGCGTCGCGCCGCCTGCACGGTCCGCGCCAGGACGGGGTTCGACCGTGAGGGCGGACTCTGCTTCCAGGATCTGGAGGCGGACTTCTTGATCGGCGCGTACGCCGACATCGGCGCGCGCGTGGTCAGCAAGGCGAGCTACACGGCCAGCGGCCCGTACCGCACACCGAATGTGCGCATCGTCGCCCGCGGTGTCCTCTCGCATACCGTGCCGAGCACCGCCTTTCGCGGCTTCGGCGTGCCGCAGCTCGCGTGGGCGGTCGAATCGCAGCTGGCGGAGGCGGCGCGTCGGCTGGGCCTGGACCCGCTCGAGCTCCGCGCGCGCAACCTCGCTCGCAAGGGAGAGGACTTCATCCCCGGCGACACGCCGGCGGACGGCGACTGGGAGCAGGCCCTGCGCCGTGCCGCTCAGGCCGTCGCTTGGGATACGCCGGCGCCTGCCGGGCGCGGGCGGGGTCTCGCCATGGGCTTGAAGTCATCCGCGACCGTGTCGGTCTCGAATGCGATCGTCCGGCTGCATCACGACGGCAGCGTCTCCGTGCTCGTCGGCACCTCGGACATGGGCCAGGGCGCGCGCACGGTTCTCAGCCAGGTTGCCGCCGACGAGCTGGGGATACCGGTCGACGGCGTGCGCGTCGTGATGGGAGACACGTCGGTGGTGCCGTTCGACACCTCGACGTCGGCCAGCCGGTCGAGCGTCTTCAGCGGCAACGCGATCGGCCTGGCCTGCCGCGACCTTCGCGGCCAGCTGTGCTCGATCGCGGCCGAGCTCTACGGCGAGCCGGAAGAGGAGATTCGAGTCGACGGCGGGCGCGTACACGTGCACGGCGAAGGGCTGGCGTACGGGGCCTTGCTCAAGGACTACTTCGGCCCCTCGCGCGGTGAGCTGATCGGTGTCGGTAGGTGCCGCGCGCGCTACTTGCCGGAGCATCCGCTCGGCGGCGCCCCGTCGTTCTGGGAGTTGGTGGCCGTCGCCTGCGAGGTCGAGGTGGACGAGACGACCGGCGAGATCCTGATCCACAAGTTGGTCACCGTCAGCGACGTCGGTAAGGCGATCAATCCCCAGCACGTCGAGATGCAGGACGAAGGCGCCGCCGTGATGGGTCTTGGCCATACGCTGATGGAGCATTTGATCCTCGACGAAGGCGGGCGCATAAGCAATCTGGGGGCTCTCGACTACCGTATTCCTACGTCCAGGGATCTCCCGCTGGAGATGGCCACGTTCATGGTCGAGAACCAGGACGGCCCCGGGCCGTATGGAGCGAAAGGTGCAGGCGAGAGTGGCATCCTCGCGGTCGCTCCCGCGGTCGCTGCCGCGGTGCAAGCAGCGACCGGGGTGCGAATCCGGGACCTGCCGCTGACGCCGGAGCGGGTCTGGCGGGCTCTGATGGAGAAGGGGCTGTCGGAGCAACCGATCGTGTAGATCAGGAGGAGCGCACATGCCATTTTCATTGAAACGTTCAGCTGGCGATTCGACCGTCGAGGAGTCTGGCCGGTTCAAGAGTCCGTTGCAGCAGATGGTCACGACGACTGCGACCGACTTCTGGAACGACTCCTGCTCGGTGGAGGAGCTGACCTACGCGATCGAGAACGGCGCCGTCGGCGCGACGACGAACCCGACGATCGTCGGCGACGTGCTCAGGAAAGAGATGCATCTCTGGCGCGACCGCATCTCCGAGATCATCGCGGAGCACCCCACGTGGACCGAAGACGACGTGACCTGGAAGCTCAACGAGGAGATGGCGGTGAAGGGGGCCGAGCTCCTGCGCCCCGTCTTCGATCGCGAAGCCAACGGCAAGGGACGCATCTCGATCCAGACCAACCCGAAGTTCTACCGAGACGAGGCACGGATCCTCGAGCAGGCGCTCCACTTCAGCACACTTGCTCCCAACATCCAGGTCAAGATTCCGGCGACGCAGGCCGGCATCCGGGCCGTCGAGAGCGCCACCGCCGCCGGGATCACGATCAACGCCACGGTCTGCTTCACGCTCCCGCAAGCGATCGCGGTCGCCGAGGCGGTGGAGCGCGGGCTGAAGCGGCGCGAAGCAGCCGGAGAGGACGTCTCCCGCATGACGCCCGCCTGCACGATGATGATCGGCCGCCTGGACGACTGGCTGCAGGTGCTGCTGAGCAAGGACGCGATCGCCACCAACCCCGGCTTTGTCCACTGGGCCGGAATCGCCTGTGTGAAGAAGGCGTATCCGATCTTCCGGGAACGCGGCTATCGCGCACGCCTGCTGGCAGCGGCCTACCGGCACCACCTGCACTGGTCCGAGTTCATCGGCGGCGACATCGCCCTGACGATCCCATACAAGTGGCAGCTTCTCTTCAACGCCTCCGACATCGAAATCGTGCCGCGCATGGACAACCCCGTGCCCGAAGAGATCGTCGCCGAGCTATACCGCCGATTCCCGGACTTCCGGCGCGCCTACGACGCGGACGGCATGAGCGAAAAGGAGTTCGACTCCTTCGGCGCCACCGTGCGAACACTACGCGGCTTCATCAGCTCCTACCAAGACCTCGTCAGCACAATCCGCGACTTCATGCTCCCCAACCCAGACAAGTAGCCCCACAGGCCTACATCCGGCTCTCAACCTCGTCGAACAGCAACTGAGGCGTCTTCGCTCGCACCATGAAGTACGGCCGGTCCCTGGCGAAGCGGCTGCAAAACTCGCCCCGCTTCGCCCGGAGCTCATCCGTGTCGATCACGGGCATTACGAGGCCGCCGGTCGATAGAAGCTGATTGAGCCCGAAGTAGTTCATCAGCGAGTGGAACGTCTGGTACTCCCGCTCGAACTGGCTCATGGGCACGACCTTCGTGTCGAAATGCCCGTCGATGCCGGGCATGATCACGAGGTCGACGTTCGTCGGCTCGTCGCAGTTCACGAACTCCGGGTTCCTGTCGAAGAACTTCGAGACTCCCTCGTCCTGATCGGGGATGTCGGCGCGCTCGGTGCCCTTCGCCCGCATCCGCAGATAGACGTTCTTGGACCCCGTCACGGCCCAACCGTTCTCGTCGATGACCGTCGTCTCGGTCGAGACGACCAGACCGCCTCTTCGGCAGCCTTCGATCTGGCTCATGCTCTTGCCGTGATTCGACTCGCCGCCGAGGAAGAGGATCGTCGTGTCCCTGTATCTGACGGCCGACGAGTGGAACGGGTGCAGTCCTACCGCGTCCATCTGCAGGGCGAGCATGCTGACGACGATCTTGTTGAGCTCACCCTGCTCCCAGGGCCCGGCGAGTGCGAGCTGGCCGTCCGTGTAGCGGATCGCCTTCGGCGTGCTCTCGACATCCCAGACGATGTCCGGCCCGCTCTTCGAGATCTCCGAGCGGAAGCGCACGTCCGCGAGGCGGTAGTTCAGAAACGTCGCCTCGTCCAGCACGTGACTCCGCGGCGCACCCCCGTGGACGTCGACCCTGAGCACGGCTGCACCGCTCACCATCTCCTCGGAGAAGACCGTCCCGGAGCTCACAGCGTCGTCACCGGCCGCGACTGCAGCACGTACACGGTTCCCTCGGCGATCGCCCACTCGACGTCCTGGGGGCGGCCGAAGCTCTGCTCCAGCCGGCAGCCCAGCTCGGCGAGAGCACGCAGTTCCCCGGGCTCGAGCACGCCTCCGTCCACGAGGTGCTCGTGCTTCAGCCGCCCGTCGCGCGCGATCACGTAGTTGTCCGGCGTCGTCTCCCCGGAGACGACCTGCTCTCCGAGCCCGAAGACGGCCTCCACGATCATCTGGTCGTGCCGGTGCTGGATCGGATCGGCGGTGAAGAGAACTCCGGACTTCCGCGGCTCGAGCATCCGCTGCACGACCACCGCCATGCGGAGATCGTCGCGCCGTCCCTTGTGGCCGCGGTAGAAGAGGGCCCGCTCGCTGAAGAACGACGCCCAGCAGTCGACCACGCGCCGGCAGAGCTCGTCGGCGCCGTTCACGTTCAGGTACGTCTCCTGCTGCCCCGCGAAGCTCGCGGTCTCGGAGTCCTCGGCGCACGCCGACGAGCGGACGGCGACCGCCCCGCTCCCCAGCCGCTCGTAGGCGGCGACGATCGCTGCGCGCGGCGGCTCCACCGCGGCGACGAGCGCCTGCGCTCGCTCATGGTCGCCCGCGGCCGCAAGCGCGCGGAGGGCGGCGGCGTCGACGGAGGCTTCGAGCACGCCCGCCGCCACAACGAACCCCGGCGGCACCGGTAATCCGGCCGCCGTCACGGCGGCGAGGCTGGCGCCCTTGCCACCGGCGACCGTGACGGCGCGGCAGGCGTCGTCCTCGAACCAGACGACCGTTGCGTCAGTCATCCAGGATCGCGACGGCCCGTACCGGCGCCGCCGTCGTGCCGATCCACTTGATCGGGAAGACCGCCAGCTTGAACCCGTGCGAAGGCAGCTGCTCGAGGTTCATCAGGTTCTCGAGGTGCCAGTACTCGTCCTCGTTCATCACGAGGTGGGCCTCCCAGAAGTGCTTCTGCTCGAACATCGCCCAGACCGGGGGGTCGAAGGTGATCGCGTCGCAGCCCATCATGCGGACGCCCTTCGAGATCAGGTGGCGCGTCGCCTCCGCCGTCATGCCCGGATGATCGGTGCGGTAGCGCTCCTCGGTGTTGTACGCCCCTGCGCCCGTGTGGATGAGGACGATGTCCCGCTCCTTGAGCTCGTAGTCGATGGCGGCGAGCGCCGCGTCGATCTCGTCCGGGAAGATGCGCGAGCCCTTCTCCTTGTGGCGGAAGTCGAGCACGACGCCGTCCGAGAAGCAGTACTCGAGCGGGATGCCCTCGACGCCGGGCGCCTTCGGACCGCGGATGTGCTTGAGGGCGTCCAGGTGCGTGCCCACGTGATCGTTCTGGATCACGAGGTAGCTGGCCGTCAGCGACGTCGCGCCGTACGCTGCCGCGCCGATCCGCTCGGCGAAGTCGGTCCAGCTCTCGTAGAGGAGGAGCGACGGCGGCGGCACGCGCGGGAACGTGAGCATGTCGGCGTGCACCGGCATCGAAAGGTCGACGAGACGGCTCATTCCTGGCCTCCTAGGAGTTTCCCGAATTGCTGGAAGTGATCGCGGATTGCTGCCGCAGACTTCTCGGGGTCGTGCTGACGAAGAGCCGCGAGGATCGGCCGGTGCATCTCGACGATCTCGTGCCGGTCGATGCCGGTCTTGAGCGCGGTGATCACCGTCCGCGTCTCCACGCGCAGCGAGTTCCAGACGCCGATCAGAATGCTGTTGCCCGAAGCCTCGACGATGATCCGGTGAAACGCCGCGTCGTGCTCGGCCTGCTCGTGCAGGTCGCCCCGGGCGGCGGCTTCCTGCATCGCCGTCAGCTCGCGCTCGAGCGCCTCGAGCTCGCCGCCGAGGCGAGGTGCCGCCGTGCGCGCTGCGACCTCCTCGAGCGCTGCGCGCACGGGGTAGATCTCCCCCAGCTCCGCGATCGTGACAGCCCGCACGCGTGCGCCGCGGAACGCCTCCGACTCGACGAAGCCGAGCAGCTCGAGGTCGCGCAGCGCCTCCCGAACCGGCGATTGGCTGGTCCCGAGCTCCTCTGCGATGCGCGTCTCGACGAGCCGCTGGCCGGGCCCGTACTCGCCGTTCAGGATCCGTTCGAGGATCAGCTCCTTGACCTGTTCGCGCAGGACGGTGCGGTTGACCATTCCGGCTGCCCGTTTCATCTCGCGCGACCGTCCCGCTCCAGGAGCTCCACGATTCCCGTGGACCCGTTGACGCGAATGCGGTCGCCCGTCTTGATCCTCTCCGTCGCGACCGACGTGCCCACCACCGCCGGGATGCCGAACTCGCGTGAGATGACGGCGGGATGTGAGACGACGCCGCCGGAGTCGGTCACGAGGCCGACGATCTTGGTGAAGACGACGACCCAGGCCGGGTTGGTCATCTTGCAGACGAGCACGTCCCCTTCGCGCACGCTGTCGAACTCCTCCGGCGAGTCGACGATCCTGGCCGGGCCCTCGACGACGCCCGGCGAGGCAGGCAGACCCGTCAGCGTCTGGTGCGCTACGCGCTTGTCGCGGTAGAACCGCTCGGGAAAGCCCCAGTTGGTCAGGTAAGGGAACGCGAGCGCCTCCGCAGTGGCGGTGCCGACCCATTCGGGCGGTCGCAAGCGGAAGGCCTCCTCGCGCTCGTCGCGGCGCAGCGAGACGAGCTCTGCGGCGTCGAGCGAGGCCGGGCTCGCCATCAGCAGCCGGAGCTCGTTGTAGCGGAGGAAGATCACGTCCTCCGGATCGTCGAGCAGGCCGGCTTCGACCAGCTTGCGCCCGATCGCGACGAGCACGAGTCGCAGACGGGCGTTCGTGCCCTGGTCGATGAAGAAGTGATGGTCGGGCGTGAGCGAGTTCATGCCCATCGCTCGGTCGAGGGCCGTGTGCAGCCGGTCGCGGCTCTCGCCCGCGGGCACCGGCTCCAGCAGCTCACGCACGGCCTCGTCGAGATCCCGCCGGACGGCCTCGATCGCCCTGGGATAGTCGTAGTCGGACTCGAGATAGCTGCGCACCGCCTCCACGATCGGCACGGGCTGCTCGCGCCACGTCGGGTACGCGAACTCGTGCGGCCACATCGACCGGTTGCCGAACTCCAGCCGATAGGGATCGACGCGCTCGCGCAGGAAGCGGCGTCCGCACTCGGACGCCTCGAGGGCACGCAGCACGTCGGCGCCGTTCTGCGCCGCGAAGGCCGCGGCGAGCTCGTCGTCTGTCTTGACCTCCTCCTTCATCCGCCAGAGGGCCTCGATCGAGTCCCAGTTGCGGTCGTCGACCGAGCTCTGCAGCCGCCCGGGCAGACCGAGGTCGACCTCGCCGCACACCTCGCGGATCGTGTCGTTGAGGGTGAGCGTGGCCGAGAACTGGGCGAAATTCAGCATCCAGTGGAGCTTCCAGTGGCGGTCGTGGATGTCGATCGCGTCCTCGAGCAGGACGGCCAGCTCGACCAGCCTCGCCCGCTCCGTGTCGTAGCCGTCGAGGTAGGCGAAGTTGCGCTCCATCTCCGGCCGCAGGCGCTCGCGCCACCAGTCGAGGAAGTTCTCGGCGTAGTGCGGCAGCGTCCAGTCGAGGTAGGCGCCGATCTTCTCAGCGTGATCCCGCGTGCGGGGGGCTCGCGGGACGTAGCGGGCCTGGTACTCGGTCGCCTCGGCGTGCACGTCCGGATCGGCGGGGATGGCGGCGGTGTAGACGTAGCCGTTGATGTTCTTGGCGATCCAGTCGCAAGCGAACGGCGTGCCGAAACGGCGGAACATGTGGTCACAGGTCAACCACCAGCCGCCGATGTCGAAGAACAGCGGTGAGACCGGATTGGGGCAATGGAGGTCGTCGAGGATCCACAGCAGCTCCCTCTCCCCCTCCAGCCACTCGATCGGGAAGGACTCGTCTCCGTGGAAGACGGCCAGCGTCTCTGTTCCCTCTCCACCCATCGGCGTTCTGTGCTCCTTCGTTCGGAACCACTACGGTAGGATCATCGATCATCGATGATCTCCTTGCAAGGCTCAACGAACGGTGAAGCCTCCGTCGACGTCCAGGATCGTGCCGGTCACCCAGGCGGCTTGCGGCGAGGCCAGGTAGGCGACGGCCTCGGCGACGTCCTCGGGGTTGCCGAGGCGGCCGAGCGGGTAGTCGCGCGCGAACTCGTGCTTGCGCTCCGCGAAGCCGGGGCGGTCGACGTACGCCAGCGGCGTGTCGACGATCGCGGGGCAGACGCAGTTGCAGCGGACGCCTCTCTCCGCGTACTCGACGGCCACGGCTCGGGTGAGGGCAATCACGCCCCCCTTCGCCGCCGCGTAGGGCGAGACCCCCGGCGCCGCGGTATGGGCCAGCGTCGAGGCGATGTTGACGATCGAACGGTCGCCCTCGCCCGCCAGCAGGTGGGGCAGCGCGACCCGTGTGACGAGGAAGACGCCGCGGAGGTTCGAGGCGAGCTGGGCGTCCCAGCGCTCGACCGGCACCTCGTGCAGGAGCAGGCCGCGCCGGATCTCGCCGGCACTGTTGACGAGCACGTCGAGCCGGCCGAGCTCCGCGACGGTGACCGCGACCATCCGTTCGGCGTCCTCCGGGAGCGCGTGGTCTCCGGCCACGGCGACGGCGCGTCCGCCGCCGGCCTCGACCAGCGCGACGGTCTCGAGGAGGGGCGGCTCCCGCCGACCGGCGACGGCCACGGCCGCGCCCTCGGCGGCCAGCCGGAGCGCGGTCGCGCGCCCGATGCCGCTGCCGCCCCCGGTGACGAGCGCGACCCGTCCCTTCTGTTTGTGCATGGGTGGACTCTAGGCGCGCGGGCGGCACTGCGTGCTCCGCAGACGCTGACGACTCACGACGGGAGGCAGTGATGGACGAACTGAAGCGGTTCAGGCTCGACGGGCAGGTGGCGCTCGTCGCCGGTGGCGCCGGTGCAATCGGAGCCCGTGCCAGCGCGGCGCTGGCCGGCGCCGGCGCCGACGTCGTGATCGTCGGCCGCCCGCAGGACCCGGTACAGGAGTCGGGCGCCGCAGTCGAGGAGGCAGGCGCGACCGCCGACATCGAGACCGGCGACATGACCGTCAAGGCCGACGCGGACCGCGTCGTCGCAGCGGCGGTCGAGCGCTTCGGCAGGCTGGACGTGCTCGTGAATGCGATCGGCGGCGGCGCCGGCACCGCGCTGTTTCCGGCGGAGGAGTACCCCGAGGCCGACTGGGACCGCATCGTCGATCTCAACCTGCGCACCACCCTCTTCACCTCACAGGCAACGGCGCGCGCGATGATCGCGGGCGGGAGAGGCGGCCGCATCCTCAACATCTCCTCCGTCCGCGGCCAGCTCGGCATCGACGCCGGGTACTCGGCCTACGTGGCTGCGAAGGGAGCCATCAATGCGCTCACCCGTCAGCACGCAACCGAGTGGGCTCGACACGGCATCCGCGTCAACGCGATCGCCCCCACCTTCGTCCGCACGCCGCAGGTCGAAAGCCTGCTCGCCGATCCCTCGTTCTACGAGGGTCTCGTCTCCCGCATCCCGCTGCGGCGGATCGCGGACACCGACGACCTCGTCGGCGCGATCCTCTTCTTCTGCTCGGACGCCTCCGCGTTCGTCACCGGGCAGGTCCTGACGGTCGACGGAGGGTTGACCGCCTCCCAGTAGCGAGCGTCTCCATTTCCACCAGCTTCCATCGGAGCGTCCCAATCAGTGACAGAACGAGCCTGACACCGCGAGAGGCCCCCGAACGCGCAAGCGTGCGCCAATGCTTCGGACTGGCCGGTAACCGTGACCCTCGCCGAGGCGCACGTGCTTCATCCATTACCGGGTGTTCACTCCGGCTGGCAAGGTGGTCGGCGTTCAGATCGGCCGGACGGCGAAGGGGAGCTGCTTTGCCGGCTCGATCGGTCTGCCGCGCCCGGATGCATGGCGCTGATCGCTTCATGATCGGCGAAGGTGCCGATCCGGGTTCAGCGCGGTCGCGGATGTGCCGCGCTGGGGTGGAGCGACAATCACTGTTGTGAGGTTGAGCGCAGAGGCATGCCTGATTTCGAGATCGTTGGTTGTTGATGTTCGAGATCGGCAGTTCGCTGCGTGAGGCGCGCCTGCGTCAAGGGCTCGCGCTCGCCCAGGTCGAGGCGCAGCTGCGAATCCGCTGCCGCTACCTGGCAGCGCTGGAGGAGGAGCGCTTCGAGCTCTTGCCCGGCACGGCCTACGCCAGGGCGTTCTTACGCGGCTACGCCCACTTCCTCGGCCTCGACAGCGAACTCTTCCTGAGCGAGTACAAGGCCCGCTTCGAGCCGGCCGAGGAACTCGAGGAGGTACGGCTTCCGGCCGTGCGCACGATTTGGCGGCTGCCGATCCGGCCGCGCCTTGCCGCAGCGGCGGTGATCCTGCTGCTCACCGTCGCCGGCGGGCTCATCCTCGGCCTCGCTCCCGGCTCGCACCCGCACAGAAGCGCCGCACCCGTCCCGCGTCCCCCGGCGGCCGCCATACACGCCCCCACGCTCCCGGCCCCGCGCCAAGCAAAGCCAGCTCGATCACTGCTGCCGGTGCGCCTGCGCGGCATCGGCGCCTGGGACCCCTACGGTGACCGACACGAGCACGACAGCGACGCCCCCGCAGCCACCGACGGAAACCCCTCCACCTACTGGGAAACGGAGACATACACAGCCGGGCTCCGAAAGCCCGGCGTCGGCCTGCTGCTCGACGCAGGACAGCCTGTGCGCCTCAGGCGCCTCACCCTCGCAACCGACACACCCGGCTACACGGCTCTGATCCAGGCAGGCCCCGCCGCCAGCGGACCGTTCCACGCGATCTCCCCCGCAATCACGGTTGCCGCGACAACCACCTTCCCGCTCCACGCTCCCGCAGAGCGCTACTACCTCGTCTGGATCACCAAACTCGATCACGTCGCGCACGTCAACGACGTGCACGCATTCCGCTAGAGACGCAAGCGTGGCACGAACGTGTGCAACTCGCACCAGACAGCGGTGGTCAAGATCGCGTTCGCGCAGACGCCGGCTGGATTCTGCCGGCTCGCGTGAGGGCAGAGAGTGAAGACGGGAGTGGCTGGGCCGCCGGCGCGCCGAGCAGATCGGCTTGCGCGCGAGTCACTTGCGAGGGCGCGCTCGGCTGATCCGGCCTACTCGACCGCCTGCGGCGCGCGATGCGAGCAGGAGGAGCGTCGGTCGGCTCGGGGCGCTCGATCGGGATCGAGTCGAGCGTGCCGGGGATACCCTGGCTGAGTGAAGCTGATCGTCGGGGACGTAGTCGTGTACGCGGCGTACGGCGTGGGTCGCATCGTGGCCAGGGAGAAGCGCGTGATCGTTGGTGCCGACCAGGAGATCGTTGTGCTTGAGCTCGCGCATGGCCTTACGGTGACCCTCCCGCTCGAGCGCGCTATTCGGCAGCTACGGCCGCCGGTCGACGAGGCGCACATGCGCCGGGTGCAACACACGCTGCGCGAGGCTGGAACGCTGAGCAGTGACGTCTGGCTGAAGCGCAGGAAAGACACGCAGGCGAAGCTGAAGGGCGGTGATCCGGTGGAACTCGCCGAAGTGGTGCGCGACGGTGCCCAGCGCGTCCGGGCCTTGGCCGCCAGACCGAGGAAGCCGCAGCTCTCATTTGGCGAGAAAAACCTCTACATGCGAGCACGACAGCTTCTCTCGGAAGAGATCCGCGTAGTGTGCGGCATCGAGGAAGCAGATGCGGACGCATGGATCGAGGAGCAGCTGGCACCAGCAAGTTGATCCAGCAAAACCCTGTGGGGTGCCAAGACTCGGTGCGCGCCCCGAGAGATCAGCGATTTCCAAGCAGGACGCTGATTTTGGCACCCCACAAGGTTTGAAACCCCTCACGCCGACGCTACCCGGCCCGCCGGATCACGCAGAGACTCCATCGGCGCAGTTTCATCCCCCTACAACCGCCAGAGACCCCATCGCGCGCTCGACCTCCACCCACCAGATGCCGACCCGGCCCCGCCAGCACAGTCACCCTTCGGCGCGATTCGCCGCCGCGACCGGCTCGGCGGGCTCATCCACGAGTACTACCGAGCCGCCGCATGAGACGCGACACGAATATTGGCGCCCTTCAGGGCGGCGCCCGCAAGCGCGACGGTGTCGCTGCGGTCGTCCGAGCGAGGCGCCGCATGGTTGGGCATCGGCCGGGTCGAAGGCCGACGTGCGCGTTGCAATGCTCGCCCCGATTGCGTGGCGGACGCCGCCGCGCGACTACGGGCCTTGGGAACAAGTCGTCGCGACGCTCACCGACGCGCTTGTCGAACGCGGCGTCGAAGTCACCCTGTTTGCCACCGGCGACTCGGCCACCCGCGCGGAGCTGGTCAGCGTGGTCGCGCATGGGTACGAGGTCGACCACAGCTACGACGTCAAGGTTCACGAGGCGTTGCATATCGCCACCTGCTTCGAACTCGCGGCCACCGGGCGGTTCGATCTGATCCACAACCACTTCGACTTCCTGCCTCTCGCGTGGTCCCGTCTCGTGCCTATCCCGGTGGTTACGACCATCCACGGGTTCTCGAGCCCTGCGATCCTGCCTGCCTACCGCCGCTACGACGGTCACGTCTACTACGTCGCAGTCAGCGATGCCGACCGTCACCCTGACCTGCACTACGCTGCGACGATCCATCATGGCCTCGACCTGGCGCAGTTTCCCTACCGGCCGGAACCTGACCCCGACGGGCATCTGCTGTTCTTCGGGCGGATCCACCCTGACAAGGGCACCCACACCGCGATCGAGCTCGCGCGTGCCGCGAATCGTCCGTTGCGCATCGCTGGGATCATCCAAGACCACAGCTACTTCCACCAGGAGGTCGAGCCCCGCCTCGGCGGCGACATCGTTTACCTCGGCCCGGTCGACGGCGCCGACCGGGCCGCCGTTTTTGGCGCCGCCACCGCACTGGTGCACCCGGTTGCGTTCGACGAGCCGTTCGGGCTCAGCGTCATCGAGGCGTTCGCCTGCGGCACCCCCGTCGTCGCCTACCGGCGAGGCGCCATGACCGAGCTCATCCGACCCGGCGATAACGGATTCCTCGCCCACGACATCGCCACCGCGCTCGACGCCCTTGCCCGCATCGAGACCATCGACCGTGCCGCGTGTCGAGCCGATGCCGAGCGACGCTTCTCCGCCGGACGCATGGCCGACGACTACCTGCGCCTCTACTGGACGATCCTCGACCCCGCCACGGAGCCCCGACGATGAGCCGCACCACCGACCTCGTCATGCGCAGCCCACGCAACCCGATCCTGACCGCGGAGGACGTTCCCTACCCGGTCGCCACCGTCCACAACCCGGCCGCGGCTCGCCTCGACGACGGGCGCATCGTGTTGGTGTTCCGCTCCCACCGGGCCAACGGGCGCAGCATCCTCGGCGCCGCCGACAGCACGGACGGTGAACACTTCACCGTCCGGCCCGAACCGTGGCTCACCCCCAGCGACCGCGAACCGTTCGCCTCCTACGAGGAATACGGCGTCGAAGACCCACGCCTCACCCGCATCGGCGGCGACTGGTACCTCACCTACTCCGCCTACAGCCGCCACGGCGTTCGCATCGGCCTTGCCCGCAGCCGTGACCTCGTGACCGTCGAACGGCTCGGGTTCATCACCCAGGCCGATCACCGGAACACCGTTCTGTTCCCCGAGCGCATCGACGGCGACTACGTCCGCTTCGACCGCCCTCACACCGAGCTCACCCCGTGGTCGATCTGGGTGTCGCGTTCCCCCGACCTCATCCACTGGGGCCGCTCCACCCGCGTGCACACCCCAGCGACCTACCACTGGACGAGCGCCAAGGTCGGCCCCGGTGCCCCACCCGTGCGCAGCGAGGCCGGCTGGCTCCACATCTTCCACGGCGCCTATCCGACCATGGGCGGCCACGTCTACCGCCTCGGCGTCGCCCTCCACGCCCTCGACCATCCCGAAACAGTGATCGGCGTCGCCGACAACTGGATTCTCGAACCCACCGACCCGTGGGAACGCACCGGCTACGTCCCCAACGTCGTGTTCTGCAACGCCGCGATCACCGAACCTGACGGCGAGCACCTCCGCCTCTACTGGGGCGGCGCCGACACGGTCGTCTGCACCGGCACCGTCAGCATTCAGACCCTCATCGACGCCTGCCTCACCACGCCCGCACCATGAGCCGAGCGACCAAGCGCGCAGTCGCGTGTTGAGCTCCGCTGTCATTGCCGCCGCAACCGCAGGGTTCGCGTTGTCGAGCCCGTGAAGGGTGTCAAAACCCCGGTTCCAAGCTGAAACGGGGTCTTGAAACCCCCCAGGGCTTCGCTCGGTATTCACGCGGCGAGGGAATCTTTCGCGCCTGTCGCTACCGCCACTGGGTCTTCGCTCGGCGACGGGCGAAGGATCGCGCGCCGGGCTCGCCCCCTGTCAGCGCTTCATGACCGCGCGACGCGCGCTGCTCTACGCCGCAGGGCGGCTGGCTTGGTCGCGTCGACGATCTCCGCACCGCTCACGGCCCTTGCCAGCGAAGACGCGGCCCGCCTCGTGCTCGGCTTGTCGTCGAACTGTCCACTCTGCAACAGCTTCTCGCCGCTCCTGTTCAGCACGACGAAGCGGAACTTCTCGCCGCTCTTGCGAATCTCGATCTTCCCGGCCATCATCGTCCTCCTCGTCCTTGCACATACTCTCGACCAGTCTCATCGGCTCTTCGAGCACCCCGGCTCCCAGTGAAAGGTCAGCCAGACCTGCCCTCGACACCTCCGCGACGCCGCGTGATCGTCGACCGCGACGGCAACGTCATTCGCACGGAAGAACCTTAACGCACCCAGAGGCGCCACCACCGGAAAGTTACGGTGCGCTACTTCTCGCGATCTCGGCGGTCGCTTGCTTCCTCCTGCTCGCGCTTCAGCCGCGCGTTGTCCTTCGCCAGCGTCTCCTGCCGCAACTCTTCGGCATCGGCCGTTTCCGCAGTAGTCAGCGGGCCTGTCGGCGGTCGGTGCCCACCGGGCATGCGTTCGAGGAAGGTGCGCAAGCGCTTCATGGGGAAAGCGTACCGCGGCTGGGACGGCTGGAGACTCCTGATCCCGCTCGAGCTCGGTCGCCGGCGGAGACGCCGCCTGTCCACCAATGCTTACGCATTCCTAACCCGGGCCTTATGGCTGGCAGAGCACCCTTCTCCGATGTGGGTGCGACTTGAGGGTCAGCAATAGGGACGAGAAAACGATGATGCTTGGGCGCAAGCCGTCGACTGGATACTCTCGCGGCCCTGATCTGCTGCTCGTAGCGCTCATTGCCGTCGCGGTCGCGGCGATTGCACTCGCTGTCGTGATCTGGCAGGGCGCTATGCACATCCGCGAGGAACGGAGTGAGCTGGGTGGCTAGGTGCGCTCAGTCGCAGTCGCTGGAAGGCGTCATGTCGTCACTACGATCGTCCGATGCCTCGGGTAGAGGTTGTGAAGATGAGCCGACCTAGCCGGCCGGCGCCGCAAGGCGCGCCCACGCTCGCTGCGCGACGGCTGCGCGACACGCCGATCGTCGAGGCCGGCTCGGTCGCCGGCTATGGCCCAATCTTCAATGCCGGCGTGATCGAGTTCGAGGGCGTCTTCCACCTGTTCGCGCGCGGGGTTCGAGACGGCTATGTTCGCAGCGAGGTGCCGGGGCCGCGGTTTCTCGACTACGTCTCGGACGTGCTCGTGTTCACCTCTACGGACGGCCTCGACTACCGGTTCCAGCAGGTGCTCGCGGCCGGCTCGCCCGACGGCGTGCACAGTTTCGAGGACCCGCGCGTGCAGCGCGTACGCAGCGGCGGCGCGGAGCAGGTGATGATGACCTACACGCATCTGCCGGATCCCGCCTTGGGGCGTCCGTGGCACGTCGGCATGCACAGGCTTGTCTATGCGGACGGCCGCTTCGCGCTCAACCGCGACTCAGGCCGGGTGATCGGGCCGGATGGGCAGCCCGACAAGGACGCGGTGCTGTTCAACCTGCGCGACGGCTGCGTCGGGCTGCTCCACCGGATCCACCCCGACATGCAGCTCGCGGTCTTCGGCTCGCTCGAGGAGCTCTGCGCCGCCGACGCGGACTACTGGGAGGCGCACCTGCGCGAGCTCGACCGGCACACGGTGATCCGGCCCGTGCGCGGCGCGCTCGGCGTCGGCGCCGGCGCTCCGCCCGTCGCCACCGAGGTGGGCCTTCTGCTCTTCTACCACGAGCGCAACGCCGACTCGCAGTACACGGTCAAGGCCGCGCTCCTGGACGACGAAACCGGCCGCGTCGAGTCCCTCCTGCCCGAGCCGATTCTGCGACCGGAGCTGCCGTGGGAGCGCAGCGGCGACGTCGACGGCGTCGTCTTCGTGCAAGGCGCGGTTCCGCGGCCCGACGGCACGATCTACCTCACCTACGGCGCGGCTGACCGCTGCATCGGCGCGGCCAGCGTCGAGACGGCGGAGATCGTGGACGCGTTGTGCGCCGCGGCCTGAAGCCGCCGCGCCTGCTGGAGCGCGGTGATCGCGCTTCCAAGCCCGAGGTGGACGGGCTCCGGTTCGAGCTCGAAGGCCGGACGAGCGTGTTCGCGCGCGTCACCGACTGCGCATACACTGAACGTATGCACCGATCGGCGCCGTCGAGCGACGGGGGCGCCGAGCTCGCCCTCGCGTCCGCGCGCGCGGAGCATCGCTTCGAGTCCGCGTACGTGCCGGCGGCCGGCGTTCCGGCCGAGATCCGCGGCGCGGGGCAGGCGACGCGCCAGGTGACGAACTTCCTCGCGCCGAGCGCCTTCGAGGACGTCGACCGGCTGACCTGCGTCGAGGTGCTGACGCCCGAGGGGAACTGGTCGTCGTATCCGCCGCACAAGCACGACGACACGCCGGGCTCACCGGTGTGGAACGAGGAGATCTCCTACTTCCGGCTCGGCCGGGCCGGGTCGACCGAGACGAGCACCGAGGACTTCGCGTTCCACCGGACATACCGATGACGACTGCCGCCGACCCCGCGACGTGAAGCCCCGGGTCGGCATCGGCGTCGTCGGCTTCGGCTGGATGGGTCAGGCGCACAGCCGCTCGTACCGGAGGATTCCGATGCTCTTCCCCGCGAGAGCGGGGGAACCGGACCTCGTCGTGTGCAGCGACACCGTCGCAGCGCGCCGGGATGACGCAGCCGCCGCGTTCGGCTTTCGCGAGACGACCGACGACTGGCAGGTCGTGTGCGCGCATCCCGACGTCGACGTCGTCGTGGTCACGGCGCCGAACATGCTCCACGTCGACGTCGTCGAAGCTGCGTGCGCCGCAGGGAAGCACGTCTTCTGCGAGAAGCCCCTCGGAGGCACTCCCGAGCAGACTGCGCGCGCCGACGCCGCCGCCCGGGCGGTAGGCGTGATCACCGGGGTCGGCTACAACTACCGCTTCGCGCCGCTCGTCCGCCATGCGGCAGAGCTGATTCACGGCGGGCGTCTCGGCGAGATCACGAACTACCGCGGTCGCTTCTTCTCGATGTACGGGAGCGATCCGCTCGGCTTCCTGAGCTGGCGATTCGAGCAGGACGAGGGCGGCTATGGCGTCACCTCGGATCTGCTCAGCCACGCCGTCGACCTCGCGCACATGCTCATCGGCCCGATTGCCCGCGTCGTCGGCATGCGTGCGACCTTTGTCGGGGAGCGCCCTATCCCGAGGCCGGGTGCGGGCCACTACGGCCGCGGCAGCGCCGGCGATCCCACCGGACCCGTCACCAACGAGGACTACGTCGGCGCGCTCGCCGTCTTCGAGAACGGCGTGCACGCCACGTTCGAGTCGTCCCGCACGATGGTCGGCCCCGAGAGCCAGATGGCGTTCGACGTCTACGGCACGAAGGGCGCGCTCTCCTGGAACCTCGAGCGCATGAACGAGCTCCGGCTGTACCTGCCGGACGAAGACCTGGACACGGGATACACGACCGTCTTCGGCGGCGACCGTTTCCCGTATCACGGCAACTTCGTCCCGGGCAGCGCGAACGGCATCGGGTTCGAGGACCTGATCGCGATCGAGGACTACGAGTTCCTCAATGCGGTCGCGCGCGGCGAGCCGCACACGCCCGGCTTCGACGCCGCCCTCGACTACGTCGCCGTGCAGGCGGCGCTGATCCGCTCGTGGGACTCGGGGAGCTGGCAGGACGTCGTCCCCGTCGCTGTGGTCGAGGCTCGATGAAGACCGTCAGGCTCACGACTGCGCAGGCGATCGTCCGCTTCCTCATCGCCCAGCGAACGGAGATCGACGGCCGCGACGTCCCGCTCTTCCCTGGCGTCTTCGCGATCTTCGGCCACGGCAACGTCACCGGGCTCGGGTTCGCGCTCGACGAGGTGAGAGACGCCTTGCCGACCATTCGCGGACAGAACGAGCAGGGCATGGCACTGGCGGCGGTCGGCTTCGCGAAGGCGATGCGGCGGCGCCAGATCATGGTCGCGACGTCCTCGATCGGACCGGGTGCGCTGAACATGATCACGGCGGCCGGCGTCGCGATGGCGAACCGGCTGCCCGTGCTGCTGCTCTCGGGCGACACGTTCCAGAGCCGGATTCCCGATCCCGTCCTGCAGCAGGCGGAGCACTTCGCCTCGCCCTCGACGACGGTCAACGACGCCTTCCGCGCCGTCACGCGCTACTGGGACCGCATCGTCCACCCCGCGCAGGTCGCGCAGTCGCTCCCCCTCGCCCTCGAGACGATGCTCGACCCGGCCGATTGCGGCCCGGCGTTCATCGGCCTCCCTCAGGACGTCCAGGCTGCTGCGTACGACTATCCGGAGCGGCTGTTCGAGCCGCGGCTGCACGAGCTTCGCCGCCAGCGGCCCGATGCGCGTGAGCTGGCCGCGGCGGCGATCGCCCTCCACGCGGCGAAGCGCCCGCTCGTCGTCGCGGGCGGGGGCGTCCACTATTCGCTCGCGGAGGCCGAGCTCCGCCGCTTCGTGGAGACCCACGGCCTGCCCGTGGTCGAGACCGTCGCCGGCAAGTCGTGCCTGACCGCGGACCACCCCTGTTACGTCGGCCCGATCGGCGTGACCGGGTGCGACCAGGCGAACCGGCTCGCCGCGGAGGCGGACGTCGTGCTCTGCGTCGGCACCCGGTTGCAGGACTTCACGACAGGCTCCTGGACGGTGTTCCGGGACGAGGGCCTGACGCTGATCGGGTTGAACGCGGCGCGCTTCGACGCGACCAAGCATCTCGCCGTGCCCGTCGTCGGCGACGCCCGCGAGGGACTGTCCGAGCTGGGAGCCCGACTCGAGAATTGGAGGGCCGGTGCGGACTGGATCGCGCGCGCCGAAGCCGAGGCGGCTTCGTTTGCCGCGTTCGTCGCGGAGACGACCGCGCCGAACGACGAGACACCGACCTACGCACAGGTCATCGGTGCGGTCAATCGACATGCCTCGGCGAACGACTACGCGCTCACCGCCGCGGGTGGCCTCCCGGGTGAGCTCAACGTGAACTGGCTGTCGAAGGGCGTCGCCACGTTCGATTGCGAATACGGGTTCTCGTGCATGGGGTACGAGATCGCCGGCGCGTGGGGAGCGAGGATGGCGCGACTGGACGGGGACGTCGTCTGCTTCGTCGGCGACGGCTCGTACTTGATGCTCAACTCGGAGCTCTACAGCTCCGTCATCACGGGCCACAAGCTGATCGTGGTCGCCTGCGACAACGGCGGCTTTGCAGTGATCGACCGGCTACAGACCGACATGGGCGGCCGGCCGTTCAACAACATGTTCGGCACGATCGGCGACGGTCGCGTCAGGGTCGACTGGGCCGCGCACGCGGCATCGCTCGGCTGTCTCAGCGAGTCGGTGAGCACGCTCGCGGAACTCGAGGACGCTTTCGAGCGTGCACGATCGGCCGACCGGACGACCGTGATCGCGATCGAGACGGCACCGGACCGGTGGACCCCGGGCGGAGCGTTCTGGGAGGTCGGCGTCGCGGAGGTCGCCGAAAGGCCCGAGATCGCCGAGGCGCACAAGCGGGTCCGCGAGGGCAAGGAACGGCAGCGAGTCGGCTGGTGACCGCGGGAGCCGCGCCAGTCCGGGTCGGCGTCCTCCGCACGGGACGAATCGGCCGCCTGCACGCCGAGCTGCTCTGAGAGCGCGTCGCCGGGGCGACGCTGGCGGCGGTCTACGACGGGTCGGCCGATCTGTGAGGGAATGGAGGCCGAGTATGCGTCGTTGTCCGGAACGTTCCGAATCTGCTTCGTTCCGAATCTGCTTGAATCGCTTCTACGCCCCATGGCCACGGTCGACCGCACCGACCGCAAGCTGCTCTACCGTCGGGGGGAGTGGGAACGCATCGACCCCGCTTCGGCGGGCTGGACGTACCTCTCGTTCCGGATCGAGCGGCCGGCCGGCCGGCTCGAGCTCGACACCGGACCGGAGGAGACGGCGGTCGTGCTGCTCTCCGGCGCGTGCCGCGCGGACGTCGACGGCGCGCGCTTCGAGCTCGGCCCGCGTGCCGGGATCTTCGAGGAGCTGCCGTGGACGCTGTACGTGCCGCGCGACAGCCGCCTGGTGCTCGAGGGCGAGGCGGAGCTCGCGATCGCGTCGTGCCCCGTCGAGCTCCGGCTCGAGCCCGTGCTGCAGCGGCCCGAGGAGGTGTCGGTCGAGGTGCGCGGCGCCGGCAACGCGACGCGGCAGATCAACAACATGATCCAGCCGGGCTTCCCGGCCGAGCGCATCCTGATCGTCGAGGTGCTGACGCCGGGCGGGAACTGGTCGAGCTACCCGCCGCACAAGCACGATGAAAACCGCTTCCCGCAGGAGACGGTGCTCGAGGAAGTCTATTACTACCGCTCCGCGGCGCCCGAGGGCTTCGCGTTCCAGCGGCTCTACAGCCCGCGGCACGGCCTCGACGAGTCGTGGACGGTGCGCGACGGCGACGTGCTGCTCGTCCCGTTCGGCTACCACGCGTTCACGGCGGCGCCGGGCTGCGACTTCTACTACCTGAACGCGCTCGCCGGCGACCGCCACTCGATGGCGTCAGCCGACGACCCCGAGCTCGCGTGGATCCGGTCGACGTGGCCGCAGACCACGAAGGACCCGCGCGTGCCGCTGATCGGAGCGCCCGCGTGAGCCTCGACGCCGTCAAGGTTGCGAACGCGCCCCTCTCCTACGGGGCCTTCGAGATGACGGTCGGGATCTTCCCGAACGTGCCGGGGCCAGACGAGCTGCTGACGGAGATGGCGGTCGCCGGGTTCGAGGGGACGGAGCTCGGTCCACCCGGCTACCTCGGTGAGGGCGACGAGCTGCGCGCGCGGCTCGACCACCACGGCCTGGCGCTGACGGGCGGCTGGTGCCCGATCCACTTCAGCGAGCCCGAGCACTGGGACGCCGACCTTGCCGAGCTGTCGCGCACGCTCGACCTGTTCGAGGCGGCGGGCGCGCACGACGCGCACCCCGTCTTCGGCGACGAGGGCTCCGACGCGCGCAGCGCGAATCCCGGCCGCGGCAAGGACGACCCGTCGCTGTCGCTCGACGCGGCCGGCTGGCAGCGCTTTGCCGAGGGCCTGAAGCGCGCCGAGTCGCTCGCGTTCGAGCGCGGGTTCGAGCCGACGTTCCACGCCCACACCGCGACGTTCGTCGAGTCGCCGGCCGAGATCGACCGGATGCTCGAGCTCTCGGAGATCGGCCTGCTGGTCGACACCGGGCACCTGCTCGTGGGCGGCACGGACCCGATCCAGGCGCTGCGCGACTGGGGCCCGCGCGTCAACTACGTGCACGTCAAGGACGTCCGCCTCGACGTGCTCCGACAGTGCGTTGAGGAGCGCGCCGGGTCGCTGGAGGCGTGGCGGCGGGGCATCTTCTGCGAGCTCGGTACCGGCGACGTCGACTTGCCGGGCTTCTTCCGTGAGCTCGACCGCGTGGGCTATCACGGCTGGATCTGCGTCGAACAGGACCGCATCCCGCGCGACGACGAGCAGCTGTCGGAGTCGGCGGAGGCGCAGGTGCGCAACCGGCAGTGGCTGCGCACGAACGCGGGCGTGTAGCGGCGTAACGATCGAGTGGCGTCCGCTCGGCGCGAGCGGCGTCGAGGTCTCGGAGGTCGGCGCCGGCGTCGACGTCTTCGCCACCGTCCGGAGGTGCTCGCCGCGACCAAGTTCTGCCGCTGGGGCGACGTCACCGACCCCGCCGTCGCCGACGCATTCCACATGTCCGTGGAGGAGGCCGACCCGGGATCGCCTTCACGCCTGGGAGAGCTCGTCCGTGATGTCCTCGAGCTCCTGCTGGAGAACCGCCAGCTCACGGCCGCCTGCCATCAGGCGGACGAGCTCCTCGCGGTCGATCTCCGACTTCGGGAAGTTACCGAGGCTCCGACCCCGGTTCAGGATCATGAAGCGGTCGCCGACCGGGTACGCGTGGTGCGGGTTGTGGGTGATGAAGATGACGGCGATGCCGCGTTCCCGCGCCTGGACGATGTAGCGGAGCACGAGCCCCGCCTGTTTGACGCCCAGCGCCGAGGTCGGCTCGTCGAGAATCAGGATGCGCGCGCCGAAGTGGATCGCGCGCGCGATCGCCACCGACTGTCGCTCGCCGCCCGAGAGCGTCCCGACGGGCTGGTCGGGATCGCGGATGTCGATGCCCATCTCGTGGAGCTCCTGGCGCACCGTCTTCTTCGCGAGCGTGACGTCGAACCGGCGCAGCGGGCCGAAGCCCTTCGCGGGCTCGGCGCCGAGGAAGAAGTTCCGCCAGACTGACATCAGCGGCACGATCGCCAGGTCCTGGTAGACGGTCCCGATCCCGCGCGAGCGCGCGTCGCGCGGCGAGCTGAAGTGCACCTCCTCGCCCTCGACGAGCACGCGTCCCTCGTCCTGCGGGAAGACGCCCGAGAGGATCTTGATCAAGCTCGACTTGCCGGCGCCGTTGTCGCCGAGGATGCAGGTCACCTCACCGGCGTTGACGTGCGTCGAAATGTCCTTGAGGGCGACGACGTTACCGAAGTACTTGCAGACGTCCTCGACCACGAGCAGGGGCGGCTGGCCGTTCCCCGCGTCCACGGTCATCACGATCTCCAGCGCTGGGCGCGCGCGCGGATCACGGTGTTGAGGAGGACGGCCATCATGAGGATGGCGCCGAGGTACGTGTAGGTCCAGTTCGTGTCCCATGCGGCAAAGATGATCCCGATCGAGCCCATGCCGAGGATCGCAGCTCCGAACGTGGCGCCGACCACCGATCCGTAGCCGCCCGTGAGCAGACAGCCGCCGACGACCGCCGAGATGATGAAGTAGAACTCGCGCCCGATCCCCTCGCCGGCCTGCGCCGAGCGAAGCTCGAGGGCCTCGATGATCCCGAGCAGCGCCGCGGTCGCCGAGGTCATCATGAAGAGCACGATCTTCGTCCGCACGACGGGGACGCCGCTGTTCCGCGCGGCGACGGCGTCTCCGCCGACGGCGAAGATCCAGTTGCCGAATCGCGTCCGCGCGAGCAGCCAGGCTCCGAGCACGGTGAGGACAAACCACCAGATGACCTTCACCTTGAAGTCGTAGGGCGACCAGACCGTCGAGGAGAACCATCGGTAGGCCGAGTTGAAGCCGCTCGTCGAGTCGATGTTCTCGATCGCCGTGCTGTTCGTCACCTTCAGCGTCAGCGCCGCGTTCAGCCCCTGGAGGATGAAGAAGGTGCCGAGCGTAACGATGAAGCTCGGCAGCTTCGTCCCCATGACGATGACGCCGTTCAGGAGGCCGACCAGGGCCCCGAACACCAGCACGAGCAGGATCGCCGGCCAGATGTTCATGTGCAGATACGTGCCGAGGTAGCCGAGCAGGAGCCCCGTGCTGCCGACCATCACACCGGCGGAGAGGTCGAACTCGCCGCCGATCATCAGAAGTGCGACCGGGACCGCCACGATCCCGTACTGGGCGGAGGTGTCGGTCCACTGCGCCGCATCGGCCCAGGAGACCCAGCGGTTGCCGTTCTTGGTCGCGAAGTAGCTGAACAGCAGGAAAACGGCGATCGTCCCCAGGAGCGCGCCGATGTCCGGACGCCGCAGCAGGCGCGCGACGAGGTTGACCGTGGCGAGCCATCCGTTCGAGGGGGTCGACGCTGTCGTCTCAGCCATGACGCGCTCGCGACGGGGTGGGCAGCGGCACGCCGCCCACCCCGTCATTCTCCCTAGCGAGTGCCGGCCTTGGCGAGCGCAGCCACCCTGGCCGCGTTCGCCTTGCTGACGATGCCGGGACCGGTCAGGACCGGCTGGCCGTTCCCGACCGTGTTCGCGTTGTTGACGAAGAGAACGGCGAAGACGACCGGCAGGTAGCCCTGAAGGTACTGCTGCTGGTCGATCGCGAACAGCATCTTGCCGGACTCGAGGTTGGTGATCACGCCGGAGCTCAGGTCGAACGTGCCGACCTTCGTGCCGGTCGGGCAGGCCGCGATGCACGGCACCGTGACATCGGGATCGAGGCCGAGCATCGCGTCGGTGCTCTTGTGGGCGGCGAAGTACGCCTTCACCTTCGCCACCGTCCCAGGGATGTCGGACTTCGCGTTCGGAATCAGGAGCGTCGACGTCGTGCCTTTGAAGGCCTTCTTGACCCCCTGGGCCCGCTGCGTCAGGGCGACGTTGGCCGCCTCGTGGATGATGACGAGGACCGACTTCGCGCCCGCGGTGTTGAACTGCTTGCCGGCGCCCTCACCGGCGATCTCCTCCGTCTGGCCGACGTGCGTCATGAACGTCGAGATGTCGGCGACGGAGCCCGGCGACCCGTCGAAGGCCCCGAGGCCCGAGTTCACCGTGATCAGCTCGATGCCCTTCTTCGCCGCGGCCTCGACCGCGCCCTTGAGGGCACTCGGGTCGGGGACCGACGTCGCGATCACGTTGACGTTCGCGGCGACGGCGGCATTGAGCCCGGCCACCTGCTTCTGGACGTCGTTATTGGCGTAGAGCTGCGTGACGCTGATGCCTCTCGCCTTGAGGTCTCTCGTGGCGTCGTCCACGCCGTGCTTGAAGACGGACCAGAATGCCCCGGTGTCGCCGTGCGTGACCACGGCGAGCCTCGTCGTTTTCCCCGAAGCGCCGCGAGCGAAGGCTGCAGCCGGTGAACCGAGCATCGTCATCCCTGCGGCGGCGAGACCGCCCTTGACCAAGAGGCCGCGCCGGCTCAGCGCCAGCCCATCCGCGGTCTCGATGACTTCACTCAAACGCGCTGTGCTCATTACAACTCCTCTGCTCGTGTGTGAACGGTCTTCCAGCGTCCTGGTGCCATTCTCAGCCTGCTCAACGGCTTTCGGCCAGGCTCACCTCCTCGACCGAGACCGGGCGCCGATCGGCTCGTGATCGGTTGGCGGCCAGCGCGACGGCAAGCACGGCGCGCGCATCCGAAAGGGCGCACCACGCCAGGATGTCGTCGAGGCTCAAGTGCGCCAGGCGGTCAGTGAAGAGGCCGGTCGTCACGTCTCCGCCTCTCACGTGATGGAACACTCCACTGACCGTAACCTTTCCAGGTCCGCCCACCCGACGTCTATGGGCCCCGGACGGCGGGGTCAAGCCCCCGGCACAAGCGCGCGACGATGTTAGCACGGGGCTCCGGCACAGGCACGCGACACTCGCGCTCCGGGCGCGGGGCTTTTCAGTGGCTGTATTGGGCGCGCGCACGTGCCCCTCCAGGAACGACTCGATCGTCATATCGAGCGAAAAGAACGCCCTCTGCCCGGTGCGCTGCGCCGGCCGCACGGCCGGCGGCCGCACCTCGCGCAGCCGCCGCTTGACGTTGTCGAGCGTGTGCAGGAGAACGCTCCCCGCCGCCTGTCGTCGAATTGCCTGCGTTCGAGATCTCTGAGCGTCGTCTCGGACAGAGCGACGTCGATCTCCCGGCGCTGGCGGGACCTATGCGGTTCGCGGGTCAGACCCTGGCGATCGTTCCCTCCCAGGTGCCGACCTTCGCCTGCTCCATCTCCTCGGCGCTGAACCAGTGGGTCGTGACGGCCTTCGTCTCGGTGTAGAAGGCGACGCCGTCCCGGCCCATGACGTGCAGGTCGCCGAAGAAGCTGGCCTTGTGGCCGGCGAACGGGAAGACCGAGATCGGCACCGGAATGCCGACGTTGATCCCGACCATCCCGGCGTGCGTCCGCCTGGCGAACTCGCGCGAGTAGTACCCGTTCAGCGTGAAGATCGCGGCGCCGTTGGCGAACTTGCTCGAGTTCATCAACTCCACACCCTGCTCAAAATCCGCGACTCGCTTCACACACAGCACCGGCCCGAAGATCTCATCGATACCGACACGCATGTCCGGCTCGACGTGATCGAATACGGTCGGACCCACGAAGAACCCGCCCTCGTAACCGGGAACGACCGCGTCCCGGCCGTCGAGCACGAGCTCGGCGCCTTCAGCCATGCCTTTCTCGATCCAGTCCAGGACAGAGAGACGGAGCTCGTCGGTGACCAGGGGCCCGAGGTCCGTGGCCGGATCCCATGCCGGCCCCATCTTCAGGTTCTTCGCGAGCTCGACGACCGCTTCGACCAGCTCGTCCGCGATCGACTCCTCGACGCACACGACCGGCAGCGCCATGCAGCGCTGGCCGGCACAGCCGAAGGCCGAATTGACGATCCGCGCGGCCGTCGGCCGGATCGGGGCGTCGCGGAGGACGAGCGCGTGGTTTTTCGCCTCGGTCAGGCACTGCACCCGCTTCCCAGCGGCGGCAGCAGTGGCGTAGACGTGCTTGCCGGTCGCGGTCGAGCCGACGAAGGACACGCCGCGGATGTCCGAGTGCGTGAGCAGGATCTCGGCCTCGGACCGGGAGCAGGTGACCGTGTTCAGCACGCCTTTCGGGAGGCCCGCCTCGGCCAGCAGCTCCGTCATCCGGATCGCCGTCTGCGGAGACCAACTCGCCGCCTTGAGCACGAACGTGTTCCCGGTCGTGACTGCAAGCGGGATCATCCAGCCCATCGGGATCATCGCCGGAAAGTTGAACGGCGCGATTCCGGCGAACACCCCGAGCGGCTCGCGGTAGCTGACCGTGTCGTAGCCGGTCGAGACGTTCATCAGGCTGTCGCCTTGCAAGGTAACGGGCAGCGCGCAGGCCAGCTCAACCACCTCGATCGCCTTCAGCACGTCGCCGCGTGCCTCGGCCAGGTTCTTGCCCATCTCGGTCGCGCACAGGACGGCCAGGTCGTCCAGCTCCCGCTCGACCAGCTGCTTGAAGCGGAACATGACCTGGACCCGCACCGGCAGCGGAGTGTCGCGCCACCCCGGGAAGGCGGCGGCCGCTGCCGCCACCGCCGCGTCGACGTCCTCGGCCGTGCACTTCGGCGTCTCCGCCATCACCTCGCCGACACTCGAGTTCGTCACCGGCATGTACTCCCCGCCGCTGGGGTCCCGCCACTCGCCGTCCACGAAGAACTGCAGCTTCTTCGGTACAGCATTCGTGTGGGCCGCACCAGTCCTCGGCATCGTGTGCATCTCCGACACTATGTCCATCTCCCTTCGCAAGCTCGAAAGGTCTCAGCTCCTGATGCAGGTCTCCACACGCTCCGCGAACAACACGGACGTTGCTCATACGGCCGCTCGACGAGGCGTCCCTCGACCGTCACACGCGCAGCGTCGACCCTTCCGATGTTGGCCGCATCGGTGGCCGCACCGAGGGGCCGTTCGGCTAAGCCGCACGGCGTGTCGTTACGGTTTGACCTCGGACGGCGGATTTCTTGATCGGCGCGTACGCCGACATCGGCGCGCGCGCGGTCAGTTCGAGAACCAGGACGGCCCCGGGCCGTATGGAGCGGGTCTGGCGGGCTCTGACAACCCCGTGCCCGAGGAGATCGTCGCCGAGCTGTACCGCCGATTCCCGGACTTCCGGCGCGCCTACGACGTAGACGGCATGAACGAAGAGGAGTTCGACTCCTTCGGCGCCACCGTTCGAACGCTACGCGGCTTCATCAGCTCCTACCAAGACCTCGTCAGCACAATCCGCGACTTCATGCTCCCCAACCCAGACAAGTAACTCCACAGGCCTACATCAGGCCCTCCACCCAGCTCGTCCGCCTCGCCGAGGTAGCCGGACGGGCCGAGCTCTGTGCCCGGAAGGTGCCCATCCGCCCGGTGCCGATCACGGCGATCACTCACCGGATCTCGTCGAGCCGGACGACGCGGCCCTCCTTGGCCGAGCGGACGGCCGCGAGCGACGCGACGAGCGCGGCGCGGCCGTCGCGGCCGGTGACCGGCACGGGTGCGCCGTCGAGGGCGTCGGCGAACGCGGCGAGTTCTCGGACGAACGCGGGCGCGAAGCGGTCGAGGAAGAAGTGGGGCAGCACAGGGGCGTGGAAGCCGGCCGCGTCTGCGACGACCGTCGTGTCACGCACCTCGTTCTGCGCCAGCACCATCCCCTCGGTGCCGTGCACCTCGAGCCGCTGGTCGTAGCCGTAGCGCGAGACCCAGCAGTTGTCGATCACGCCGAAAGCACCCGTCTCGAGGACGACCGTCGTCACCGCCGTGTCGACGAGTCCGAGCTCACGGGCGTCCTCGGAGACGAGCGACCCCGCGCGCGTGCTCACCTCGGCGATCTCCGCCCCGGTCACGAAGCGGACGAGATCGAGGTCGTGGGTCGTCGTCTCCAGCAGGAGCCCGGGCGCGTGCTCGAGATAGGACCGCGGAGCCGGCTCCGGGTCGCGGGCGGTGACACGGACGATCAGCGGATCGCCGACGCGCCCTCCCGCGACTGCTTCGCGTACGGCGGCGAAGCTCCTGTCGAAGCGGCGGTTGTAGCCGATCTGGAGCACGATCCCCGCCGCCTCGGCCGCATCGACGGCGCGGTCGGCGGCGGAGACGTCGAGCGCGATCGGCTTCTCGCAGAAGACGTGCTTCCCCGCTTCGGCGGCGGCGACGATCTGCTCGGGATGCAGCCGCGACGGCGAGCACAGGAGGAGGGCGTCGACATCGGGGCGCTCGAGCAGCTCGCGCCAGTCCTCGAGCGGCTCGCAGCAGAGCTCGCCCGCGAGCGCCGTCGCCGCGTCGAGCGCGGGATCGGCGACGGCGACCGGACGCAGGCGCGGCACGCGGGCGGCAATGTTCTGCGCGTGCAAACGCGCGATCTGCCCGGCGCCGACGATGCCGACGAGATGCTCGCCCACTGGAGCGCGATCCTACGACCCCGCCCGGACGCCCTCAACAAGGTGGGGAAATGTTCAGTCGGGCGGGCGGGATTCGAACCCGCGGCCCCGAGTCCCCCAGACTCGTGCGCTAACCAGGCTGCGCCACCGCCCGAAGACCAGCTCCGCTAGCCTAGCAGCGAGCCGCTACGGGCTTCTCGGGGCGATCTGGACAGCCCGGGGAGGATCGGACTACGCGCAGACGGCGCGGGCGACGGCGAGGTACGCCCCGGCGCAGCGCTCGAGGCTGGCGAGGTCGACCCACTCCTCGGTCGCGTGGGCGCCGACGCCGGTCGGGCCGTAGACGACGGTCGGTATGCCGGCCGCGGCGAGCAGGGCGGCGTCGGTCCAGAACGCGATCCCGCCGAGCCGCTCGGCTTTCGCGCAACGCGCGACCAGTTGCGGGAACTCGTGGCCGGCGTCGATCTCGAACGGGTCGCGGGAGAACGTCGTGCGGGCGGCCCCGTCCACATCGCCGAGCAGCACGCGCAGCTCGGCGTCGACGTCGGCTACCGACTCGCCCGGCAGCGTACGCCGCTCGCCCTGGAGCAGGCAGCGCTCCGGATAGCTCGAGTACTCCTGGCCGCCCGCGATCACCGAGCCGTGCACCGACCCCGCTCCGAGCAGCGGATGGCCCGGCTGTTGCGAGAGCCGGCCGGCGAGCTCGGCCAGCCGCACGAGCACAGGGCCGATCGCGGCGATCGCGTCGATGCCGAGGTCGGGGCGTGAACCGTGGGCTGCGCGCCCGCGCGTCTCGATCTCGAAGCTCACGAACCCCTTGTGCGCGACGCACACCCGCTCGTCGGTGGGCTCGCACACGATTGCGGCGTCTGCGCCGCGGCGCTCGAGGAGCCGTTCCGTGCCTGCCGAGCCGAGCTCCTCGTCGATCACGCAGGCGACCACCACGTCTCCCGCGAGCCGTTCCTCCGCCGCGCGCGCGGCGGCGATCAGCGCTGCGGCGAGTGCACCCTTCATGTCGTAGGCGCCGCGCCCGTAGACCCGCCCCTCGCGGATGTCCGGCTCGAACGGGCGCTCCATCCCTGCAACGCCGACCGTGTCCAGGTGGCCGTTCAGCAGCAGCGTGCGGCCGCCCCCGGAGCCGCGCGCGACCACGACGACGTTCGGCCGGCCGGGAAGCGCGTCGTCGAGCTCGGCGCTCAGCCCCGCCGACTCCGCCCAGGCCGCGACGACGCCGGCCGCGGCAGCCTCGCCCGAGCCGACGCTCGCCAGGCTCGGGTTGATCGACTCCGCCGCGACCAACGCCGCCGCCAGCTCGGCGATCTCTCCCGTCCCGGGCACGCACCCAGCCTGGCAGAACGCGCGCCTCTGCGCAGCGCGATCCGGGCTTCCGCTGATGCGCGGCGGCGGCTGTCGTGGCCAGATCGAGGCCAACACAAGGAGGAGCCATGGCCGCGATCGCCTCCACGTACCACACCGACCTGGAGCGCCTGGCGCACGAGCTCCGGCGGGCCGCCCGCACCATTCGCGCGGGCACGCTCGCGGAACGCGACGACGCGCGGCGGACGCTCGTCGCCGCGATCCAGCACGACCTCGAGCCGAAGGCCCTGGTCGACGAGCAGGGGCTCGAGGCCCTGCGCGTATGGACCGCCGCCCTCGAGTCGGCCGACGTCAACGACGTCGACCTCCTCCAGGAGCTGCTCTATGGGATCGACGCCCTCGTCTGCGTCCACCTCTGGCGCGAGACAGGGCTGCCGCTCACGCCGCCGGAGCCGCGCCCGGCGAGCGACATCTAGTGGACGCGGGGCCGTGTGCTCACACGGTCCCGCCCCCCTCCCGAGCACTACTCGCCGAAGCGCCGGTACAGCCGGTCGATCAGCTCGGGCATCGCCTCGAGCCGCTCGGTGATCACGCGCAGCCGGAACTCGCGGAAGTGCTCAGGCTCGACGCCGAGCGCCTTCGCCAGCGTGCGCACCACGTCGCTCGACGGCACCGGCCGGTTGCCGTGCACGAGATGGTTGAGGTAGCCGGCCGACAGTTCCGTCCGCGCCGCCAGCTCACGGTACGTCACGCCGGACTCGGCCATGAGCGTTTCGATCGTCGGCCCGAAGGGCTCCTCGCTGAACCGTCTACGCCGTGGCATGCCACCCCTGCTCGCCGAGGTCACTCACATCTAAGCGCTTCTCGGCCCCCGATGCGCGGTCGCGCACGTCGACCTTGCCGTCCTCGAGGCTCTTCTTCCCCGCCGTGACGCGCATCGGGCAGCCGATCAGGTCGGCGTCGGCGAACTTCTCCCCCGCCCGGAGGTCGCGGTCGTCGAGCAAGACATCCTGGCCGGCGGCAGAGAGCGTTTCCGCGGCGCGCTCGGCGATCTCCTCCCCGCCCGGCAGCGCCACGACGTGAAAGTCGTACGGCGCGACCTCGTGCGGCCACACCATCCCGTTCTCGCCGGCGTGCTGCTCGATGATCGCGGCCATCACGCGGCCGGGCCCGACGCCGTAGCTCCCGCCCAGAAGAGGCTTCTCCTTACCGTCCTCGTCGAGGAACGTCGCGCCGAGCGGCTCCGAGTAGAAGCTGCCGAAGTTGAAGATGTGGCCGACCTCGACCGCGACGCGGAAGCGAAGCGCGCCGCCGCAGACCGGGCAGCGGTCGCCCTCCTTCGGCTCGCGCAGATCCGCGAAGCGCGGCTCGTAGTCGCGGCCGGCCTCAACGCCGCGCAGATGTCGACCATCGCGGTTCGCGCCCGCGACGAACTGCCCGTCTCGGAGCGTCTCGTCGGCGACGATCTCGCCCTCGAACCCGACCGGTCCGAGGGAGCCGCCGGACGCGCCGAAGGCGGCGTAGATCTCGTCGTCGGTCGCCGGCCTGGACGCGCCGGGCAGTGCGTCGAAGAGCTTCATCTCGCTGAGCCGGTCGTCGCCGCGCACGAGCGCGAGGACGATCGTGCCGTCCTCCTTCACGACCGGCATCGCCTTCGAGGTCGCGGCCGCGTCGATCTGCATGAGCTCGGCGAGGCCGTCGATCGTCGCCACCCCCGGCGTCTCGACCTCCTCCGGCGCCGCGAGCGGCTCGGGGAACTCCGGCGCCCGCGGGACGGCGCGGGCGATGTCTCCATCGGAGGCGTAGTCGCAGTTCTCGCACGTGACGAGCACGTTCTCGCCCGAGCTGGCCGGCGCGAGGAAGTCGACGCTGAACTTGCCGCCCATGACCCCGCTCTCCGCCTGCACGTCGTACGTCTCGAGGCCGCACCGCTCGAACATCCGCTTGTAGGCGCCGCGATTCGCCTCGAAGCTCGTGCGGAGACCTTCCTCGTCGCGATCGAAGGAGTACGCGTCCTTCATGATGAACTCGCGCACGCGCAGCAGCCCGCCGCGCGGGCGCGGCTCATCGCGGTCCTTGATGGAGAAGTGGTACCAGAGCTGCGGCAGCTGCTTGTAGGACTGGATCTCGCGCGCGTGAAAGGTGACCGTCTCCTCGTGCGTGAACGGCAGGATGAACTTCCGGCCCGACCGGTCCTCGAGGTGGAAGATCTCCGGAATGCCGATCCGCCCGGTCGCCTCCCAGAGCTCGGCCGGGGTGAGTACGGGCATGAGCATCTCCTGGCCGCCGATGGCGTTCATCTCCTCGCGGATGATCTGCTCGATCTTCCGGTGGACGCGCCACCCGAGCGGCATGAAGGTCCACACGCCGGCGCTGAGCTGGCGCACGTAGCCGCCGCGGACGAGCAGCTTGTGCGAGACGGCCTCCGCATCGGAGGGGTCGTCGCGTAGCGTCGGTAGGAACAGCTGTGAGGCCCGGGCGATCATTCGTTGTCCCCGCAGGCTACTCCAGCGGAATCAACGACGCTTCGGCCATTGCGAGCGCCGCCGGCTTCGCCATCTTCAGTCGCTTCGGCCGCTGCATGCCCTCGGCGATCCACCTGTCGATCTCGAAGAAGAGCTCGTCGATGAGGATGTCGGACGAGACCTTCTTCAGCACGCGGCCGTGCGCGTAGACGAAGCCGACGTCGCGGCCGCCGGCGATGCCGAAGTCGGCGTCACCCGCCTCGCCGGGACCGTTCACCGCGCACCCGAGCACCGCCACCTCGAAGTGCTGCGGGTACGTGTGCAACCGCTCCTCCACCCTCTCGGCAAGCGCCTGCACGCCGACGTTGTCGCGGCCGCAGCTCGGGCACGCGATCATGATCGGCCCGCGCTCACGCAGGCCGAGCGCCTTCAGGATCTCGTACGCGGTCTTGATCTCCTCCACCGGGTCGGCCGTCAGCGACACCCTGAGCGTGTCGCCGATCCCGTCCACGAGCAGCGCCCCCATGCCGACGGCGCTCTTGATCGAGCCGGAGAAGGGCGTCCCCGCCTCCGTCACGCCGAGGTGCAACGGGTACGGCACGCGCTCTGAGAGACGGCGGTAGGCGCGGATCATCGTGGGCACGTGGCTCGACTTGACCGAAATCTTGAAATCGTGGAAGTCCAGCTGCTCGAGCAGCCGCACTTCTTCGAGCGCCGCCTCGACGAGCGCCTCGGCCTGGTCCTGCTGCGCAAGATCGGAGAGGTGCTTCGGCAGCGAGCCGGAGTTCGCGCCGATCCGCATCGGGATGCCTGCCTTCTTGGCGGCCTCGACGACGAGCGCGACCTTGTTGGGGCCACCGATGTTGCCGGGGTTGATCCGCACCGCGGCCACGCCGCCCTCGATCGCCTTCAACGCGAGGCTCGCATTGAAGTGGATGTCCGCGATCACGGGCAGCGGCGACAGCCGCACGATCCGCGGCAGTGCCTCGGCGTCCTCGAGCTTCGGCACCGCAACGCGCACGATCTCGCAGCCGGCGGACGCGAGCGCGGCGATCTGCGCCGTCGTCGCCTCGACGTCGTGCGTCTTCGTGAGCGTCATCGACTGCACAACGACGGGCGCACCCCCGCCGATCTTGACGCCCCCGACCGAGATCTGGCGCTCGCTTGGCATCCCGGAAGTCAGTCTAGCCGGGCCGTTTGCGCTCTCGGCTGTCTCAGCGGACGCTGAGGCAGCTCACCGCGGCGTACCGCCGAGGTCGTTCGAGAAGGCGATCACCGTGATCAGCAGGATCAGCGCCACCCCGAACATCGAGACGCGTTCGTAGACCTCCCGCGGCACGGCGCGCCGCCGCAGCCTCTCGATGATCGAGAAGAGTATGTGCCCGCCGTCGAGCGGCAGCAGCGGCAGGATGTTGAAGAGCGCGAGGGACATGCTGATCAACGCCAGCAGTTGGAGGTACCACTGGAACCCGACCTTGAGGAACTGCGCCGACGTGCGGACGATCCCCACCGGCCCCGAGATCTCGGCGCGCTGGCGCGCGTGGAAGAGGCCGCCGAAGGCGATCACGGTGCCGGTCACGACCCGCCAGCAGTCGCCGATCGCGAGCCGGGCGCTCGCGCCCAGCGGATGGGAGACGAGCTGTGAGGCGGGGACGAACCCCCAGATCCAGCGGCCCTGCTCCTTGATCGTACGGCGCGGCCCCAGCGTGACCGTCCGCCCGGCGCGGTCGACGGTGACCGTGATCGGACGCCCGTCGCTGCCGCGGATCAGCTCCGAGACCCGCGCGAAGCTGCGCGCCCGGCGGCCGTCGACCGCAAGGATGTGGTCGCCTGCCTGGAGCCCGGCGGCGGCAGCGGGGGTGTTCGCCTCGACCTGCGCGACCTCGGCGCTCGGGTTCTGCGAGGGAGCGCCCGTCGCGTAGACCGCGAAGAAGATGACGAACGCGACGAGCACGTTCATCCCCGGGCCCGCCGCGATCACGGCGATGCGCTTCCACGTCGGCTGACGCCAGTACGCGTCGGCGCCGGTGCCCTCTTCGACGTCGCGCACCGCCCGCTGGGCGGAGCGGCGCGCAGACGGAGTGAGCCGCGCTTGCTCGAGCGCCGTGCTCAGCGCAGGCAACACCCCCCGGGCAGCCTCGAAGTCCTCGTCGTCGAGCTGGCGGCGCACGGCCTGTGCGGGAGGGACGAGCGCGGGCTCCTCCTGGAGCGCGAACGACATGAGCGCTTGGAAGTCGCGCGCCGCGGGCCGGTGCATCCCGGGGATACGGACATAGCCGCCAAGCGGGATCGTGCCGATCCCGTACTCGATGCCCTTCCGCTGAACCTTCGCAAGCGCGGGCGGGAAGCCGATGTAGAACGCACGCGGCTTCATCCCGACGAGCCGCGCGACCGCGAAGTGCCCGAGCTCGTGCAGGAAGACCAGCAGCGCGAGACCGAGGATGACGACGAGCCACGTCATGCGACTCTCAGCCCTTCCTGCGCGAAAGCGCGCGTTCGGCGGTCGGCGTCGAGCAAGTCGTCGAGATCGCGTGCCGGATCGCCGTCGGCGGCGGCGAGGGCGTCGCCGACGAGCCCAGCGATGTCGAGGAACGCCACACGGCCGGCGAGGAACGCCGCGACCGCGACCTCGTTTGCGGCGTTGAACGCGCAGGGATACGTGCCACCCCTCTCCCCCGCCTCGCGCGCCAGCGCGAGCAGCGGGAACGTCTCGAGGTCGGGGGCGCGGAACTCGAGCGTGAGCGACGTGAGGTCGAGCGCCGGCAGCGGCGTCGCGGCCCGTTCCGGATACGTGAGCGCGTATGAGATGGGCACGCGCATGTCCGGGTAACCGAGATGTGCCAGCGTGGCGCCGTCGCGGAAGCGCACGAGCGAGTGCACGATCGACGTGGGCTGCAGCACGACCTCGATCCGCTCGTACGGAATGCCGAACAGGAAGTGCGCCTCGATCACCTCGAGCCCCTTGTTCGCCAGCGTCGCGGAGTCCACCGTGATCTTCGGGCCCATGCGCCACGTCGGATGTGCGAGCGCCTCCTCCGGCGTCACGCTGCCGAGCTCGTCGCGCGTGCGCCCGCGGAAAGGACCCCCGGAGCCGGTAAGCACGAGGGAATCCACTTGCTCCGTGCTCCGGCCCTCCAGACACTGGAAGAGCGCCGAATGCTCGCTGTCGACGGGAAGCAGGCGTCCGCCGCCGCGGGCCATAGCGGCGAGCGCGAGCTCGCCGCCAGCCACGAGGCTCTCCTTGTTCGCGAGCGCCAGATCCACCCCACGCTCGAGCGCCCAGAGCGTCGCGTGGATGCCGGCAAACCCGACCACCGCGTTGAGGACGACGTCGGGCTCGGCCCGGTCGAGCAACTCGGTGAGATCGCCGCCGACCTGGGTCAGCGGCGCGTCGACGCCGTCCAGCGGCGACGAACCGGAGGAGGCGGCGCATAGCTCGAGGTCGGGATGCGCCTCGACGATCTCGATTGCCTGGCGACCGATCGAGCCGGTGGCACCCAGGAGAGCGACGCGCTTCACGCGGTCCAGTGTAGGGGCCCTCCTACCTGTAGCCGAAGGCGAGCACGAGGTAGTACGCGGCGGCCCCGGCGAACAGGAGCGCGTCGACCCGATCGAGCATCCCGCCGTGCCCGCCGAGGAGGCGCCCTGTGTCCTTGACCTGCATGTCGCGCTTCAGCATCGATTCGAACAGGTCGCCGGCCGCGGCGGCGAGCACGACGACGAGGCCGAGCACGACCGCCTCCCAGATCGTCAGATACTTGTCGCGCGTGTCGTAGAGCGCGATGAACGACACGAAGACGCCCACGAGCGACCCGACGACGAAGCCCTCCCAGGTCTTTCCCGGCGAGAGGGCCGGCGCGAGCTTGTGCCGGCCGAACAGCCGGCCGCCGAAGTACGCGAACGTGTCGGCCGCCCAGACGGTGAGCAGCACCGTGAACGAGAGCAGCCGCCCTTCCGTGTGGAGCTGGCGCAGCAGCAGCACGTGGCCGAGCCCGAAGCCGATCCACGCCGCACCGAGCACCGTCGCGCCGATCGCGACCGTCGACGGCGCGCGCGTCTCCGCGAACGCGTTCAGGACGAAGGCGAAGACGAACGTCGCGAGCACTCCGCCGAGCAGCCAGACGAGCCCGCCCGTCCGCGCGCCCGTCAGCCCGAGCAGCGTGCCCGCATACGCGGCGGGTGCGAGCGGCCGCAACGGCCGCGCCATCGTCACGAACTCGTGCACGGCGACGAAGGTGGCGGCGACGAGCAGCCCGTAGAGCCACCAGCCGCCGAGCCAGACCATCCCAAGCGCGAGCGGCAGCCCGATCACGCTCACGAGCAGGCGAGAGAAGAGGTTGCTCATCTGCCGCCGAATCTACGGCGGCGGCTCACATAGTCCTCGATTGCGGCGCGGAGCTCGTCCGGCCCGAAATCGGGCCAGAGCGTCTCCGTAAAGACGAACTCCGCATACGCGGACTGCCACAGCAGGAAGTTCGAGACCCGGAGCTCGCCCGAGGTTCGGATGACGAGATCGGGGTCCGGCATCTCGGGGGCGTAGAGGTGGCGCGCGAGCACGTGCTCGTCGACCTCCTCCGGCTCGACGCCGCTCTCGAGTATCCGGCGCGTGGCCTCCACGAGCTCGGCCCGGCCGCCGTAGTCGAACGCGATCCAGAGGTTGAGCCGCTTCTTGTCCGCGGTCGCCTCCTCGAGCTCGGCGAGCTTCGCCTGCAGCCACTCCGGCGCCCGGTCGCGGCGGCCGACGAAACGGGTGCGGACACCCTCTTTCGCCAGGTCGGCGAGCTCGCGGTCGATCGTCTCGCCGAAGATCGCCATCAGCGCATCGACCTCGTCCGCGGGCCGCGTCCAGTTCTCCGTCGAGAACGCGTACACCGCCAGTGACTCGACGCCGAGGTCGATCGCGGCCTCGACGACCGGCCGCAGCGCACGCGAGCCGGCGCGGTGACCGTCGGCGACGGTGAGGCCGCGGCTGCTCGCCCAGCGGCCGTTGCCGTCCATGATGATCGCGACCGCGTGCGCGACCTCGGGCAGGCCCGGCGCGGTGGTGGGCTCGGTGTCGCTCGACAGAAAGCTGCCGGACAGGAGGCTCAGACCTCCATCACTTCGGCTTCTTTGTGCTTCAGCAGCTCGTCGATTTGCTTCGTGTGCTCGTCGGTGTGCTTCTGGACGCGCTCCTCGGCCCGGTGCTCCTCGTCCGCGCCGACGTCGCCGGAGTCGACGAGGTCCTTCAGGTGCTTCATCGCGTCGCGCCGGATCTCGCGCACGGCGACACGGTGATCCTCCGCGAGTCCGCGCACGACCTTCACGAGCTCCTTCCGGCGTTCCTCGGTGAGCTGCGGGATCGGCAGGCGGATCATCTTGCCGTCGTTCGACGGCGTCAGGCCGAGGTCCGACTCCTGAATCGCTTTCTCGACCGCGCGGATGGAGCTCGGGTCGAACGGCTGGATCGTCAGCATGCGCGCCTCCGGCACGCCGATCGTCGCAAGCTGCTTCAGAGGCGTTTTCGTGCCGTAGTAGTCCACCTCGATCCGATCGAGCAGCGACGCGGACGCGCGTCCGGTGCGGACCGTGTTGAACTCGTTGCGCGCATGCTCCACCGACTTGTCCATCCGCGTCTGCGCCTCGCGGATCAGGTCGTCGACAATTGCCATTCCTCGTGCCCTCCTACCGTGTCTCGATGACGGTGCCGACAGCCTCGCCGGCGACGACACGGGCGATGTTGCCGTCGGCGAGCTCGAACACGTGAATCGTGAGCTTGTTGTCCATGCAGAGTGAGAGCGCGGTCGTGTCCATCACCTTCAGCCCGCGCTCGATCGCCTCGAGGTGCGTGAGCCGCGGCAGGAACGTCGCGCCCGCGTCGACGTGCGGGTCGCCGTCGTAGACGCCCTTGACGCCGTTCTTCGCCATCAGGATCGTGTCGGCGCCGATCTCGAGCGCGCGCAGCGCGGCCGCCGTGTCGGTCGTGAAGAACGGATTGCCGGTGCCGGCCGCGAAGATGACGATGCGCCCCTTCTCGAGGTGCCGGATCGCGCGCCGGCGGATGTACGGCTCTGCCACCTCGGCTACGCCCAGCGCCGTCTGCACCCGCGTGTCCGCTCCCTCCCGCTCGAGAGCGTCCTGCAGCGCCAGCGCGTTGAGCAGCGTCGCGAGCATGCCCGCGTAATCGGCGGTCGCCCGCTCCATCCCCTCCGCCGCCGCGGCGAGGCCGCGGTAGAAGTTGCCCGCGCCGACGACGATCGCGACGCCGACGCCCGACGCCCGCAGCGACGAGATCTCCACTGCGAGGCTCTTCACGACGGCAACGTCGATGCCGTAGTCGCGGTTCCCCATGAGCGCCTCGCCCGACAGCTTGAGCAGCACGCGCCGGAAGTCGCCGCGAGGCGCCGCCGGCGCTCGAGTCGACATCTCCTCAGGACGGACAGTCATCGCGGTCTCAGCCGGCGAGCTGGAAGCGCTCGAACTCGAGCACCTCCGCCCCTGCCTCCTGCAGCACCTGGCCGGCTGTCTTGCTCCCGTCCCAGATCCACTCCTGGTCGCTGAGGACGTTCGTGCCGAAGAAGCGCTTGTTGAGCATGCCCTCGACGATCTTCTCGCGTGCCTGCTCGGGCTTCGACTGCACCTCGTCGGTGTTCCCGTAGATCTCGCGCTCGGCAGCGATCAGCTCGGCCGGCACGTTCTCGCGCGAGATCCACTGCGGCGCCGCGGAGGCGATGTGCATCGCGACCTTGCGGGCGAGCCCGGCATCGCCGCCTCGCACCTGGACGAGCACGCCGAGCTTGTTCGCCGGCGGATGCGCGTACGCGGAGATGCGGGCGCCGTCGACGGCCTCGAAGCGCGCCGCGCCGGCGATCACGATGTTCTCGCCGAGCTTGGCCGCGAGCTCGACCCGCTCGGTCTCGAGCTCAGCCTCGGCACCCACGCCGCGCGCGTCGACGGCGTCGAGCGCCTTCTTCGCGAACGCCGTGAACTCCTCGTTCTTCGACACCGGCTCGGACTCGCAGCCGACGGCCACCATCGTCCCCTTCGAGCCGTCGTCCGTGAGGCGGTAGCCGACGAGGCCCTCGGTGGTCTCGCGCCCGGCGCGCTTTGCGACGCTCGCCAGTCCTTTCTCACGCAGGAGGACGATTGCCGCTTCCATATCGCCGTTCGTCTCCTGGAGCGCCCGCTTGCAGTTCATCATTCCCGCGCCGGTGCGCTCGCGGAGCTCCTTGACCAGTGCGGCCGAGATCTCCGCCATCACTGCCCCTGCTCCGCGCCTTCGGCCTCGACCGCCGTTTCGACGGCCTCCGCCTCGGGGGCCTCCTCGGCGCCGGCGTCGGGCGCGGCCTCCGCCGCAGCGGCGGCCTCCCCGGCGCCGGCGTCGGGCACGGTCTCCGCCGCCGCGGCCTCCTCCGCGACTGCCCGCGCTGCGGCGCCGTTCTCCTGCACCGCACGGAACTCGCGCACCGACACCTTCTGTTGCCCGGCAAAGATCGCATCGGCGACCACCCTCGCCACGAGGCTGCACGAGCGGATCGCGTCGTCGTTGCCCGGAACGACGTAGTCGGCCTCGTCGGGGTCGCAGTTCGTGTCGACGAGGGCGACGACCGGCAGGCCGAGCCGGCGCGCCTCGCGCACGGCGAGCGCTTCCTTCTTGAGGTCGATGATGAAGACGGCATCCGGCTGGCGGCGCATGTCGGCGACGCCCCCGAGGTTCTGCTCGAGCTTCTCCAGCTCACCGGCCATCGCGATGCGTTCCTTCGCCGGCAGCAGGTCGAGCTGACCCTCCTCCCTCAGCCGCCGCACCTCGTGCAGGCGCTCGATTCGCTCGGACATCGTCCGCCAGTTCGTGAGCAGTCCGCCGAGCCAGCGGTGGTTGACGTACGGCATGCCCACGCGCTTCGCCTCGGCTTCGACGGCGTCCTGAGCCTGCTTCTTCGTGCCGACGAACAGGACCGTGCCGTTGCGCTCGGCGAGGTTGCGGACGAACTGCGCGGCCTCCTCGAGGCGTTCGACCGTCTGCGTCAGGTCGATGATGTAGATGCCGGACCGCTCCGCGAAGATGAAGCGGCGCATCTTCGGGTTCCAGCGTCGCGTCTGGTGGCCGAAGTGAACTCCGGCCTCCAGCAGCTCGCGCATGGAGACGACGGACATGGTGCTCCTTCCTAGGTTGAGTGGGCGCTGCTCCGGCGGGCTCGGGGCGCACCGGCCGCAGAGGCCGGCACCCGCGCCGCGGTATGGTCCGCCGGGTCGTGGGACTGGATCGCGCCCAGTCTAGTGGACGCGGCCATAGGTTCGTTCCCGTCGGGCGCACAACCGTACTTGTGGCCGCGCCACTACCTGCGCGCGGCTGCCAGAGCGGCTTCGAGGTCGCTCGGGAGCGGCGAGCGCACGTCGACCGGCTCGCCGCTGAACGGGTGCACGAACGCGAGGTGCGCGGCGTGCAGGAACTGCCGCTCCAGACCGAGCTCGCCGGGGCGACCGTAGAGCGGGTCGCCGGCCACGGGCAGGTCGATCGCGGCGAGGTGGACGCGGATCTGGTGCGTCCGTCCCGTCTCGAGGCGGACGAGGAGCAGCGCGTGGCGCGGCAGCAGCTCTTCGACCTCGAAGTGCGTCACCGCCTCGCGCGGCGTGTCCGTGTCGAGCGAGTGGCGCAACGGATCGTGCCGGTCGCGGCCGATCGGCGCGTCGATCGTTCCCCGCCGCGAGCGCGGACGCCCGACGACGAGCGCCAGGTACTCCCGCGTGAGCGCGCGGGCCTGGACGAGCTCCTGCAGCCGCCGGTGCGCCTCCGGCGAGCGTGCAACGACGAGCAACCCGGACGTGTCGCGATCGAGCCGGTGCACGATCCCAGGCCGGTCCGGCTCCTCGCCTCCCTCGACGTCGTAGGCGAGCAGCCCGTGCACGAGCGTCCCCTGCGCGTGCCCGGGCGCCGGATGGACGACGACCCCTGCCGGCTTGTCTACGACGAGGAGGCACTCGTCCTCGTACGGCACCGTCAGCTCCATCGCCTCTGGCGTGAGCGTGCTGGTCGGCGCGGCGGGCGCCTGGAACTCCAGCCGCTCGCCGCCGCCGAGCTTGTGGCTCTTCGCCCGCGCCCGGCCGTCAACGAGCACCGTGCCACTGTTCAGCAGGCGTTCGGCGACGGTACGCGAGCCGATCTCAGGCAGGCCGGCGAGGAAGCGGTCCAGCCGCTCGCCGGCGGCCGCTTCAGGGACGCGCAGCTGCGTCACGCACGCGCCGCGGCCGGCGCGGCTCGCGCTCGGCGGCGAGCAGCGCGGCGAGCAGGATCCCGACGCCGATCACGATGAAGCTGTCCGCCAGGTTGAACGCCGGCCAGAAGCGCAGGTCGAGGAAGTCGGTCACGTACCCGAGACGCACACGGTCGAGAAGGTTGGACAGGCTGCCGCCGATCACGAGCCCGAGCGCCACCGGCAGCACCGGGTGCCGCGCGCCGGAGCGCGCGAAGTAGACGACCATCCAGGCGACCGCCGCGCCGGTCAGCGCGATCACGACGGGCGTCGCGCTCGAGAAGAGGCCGAAGGCGATGCCGGAGTTCTGCACGTGGTGGATCCAGAGCGGGCCGACCACATGCACGCCTTCGTCCAGGCGCAGGCGTCCGGCGACGATGTGCTTCGTCAGCTGGTCGGCAGCGACCGCGGCGAGCGCGATTGCCGCCAACCCGAGCCACTGGGCAAGCTTCGCTCCCAGCGGGCGCTCCGCGACGGAGAACGGCGAAAGCGCGTCCGTCGCCGACCCCACGCGGACGTCGGGCGGCCGGCCCGACTCGTTCACGCGCGCTCCGCCAGTCGCTTGCAGTCGATGCACAGCGCCGCCCACGGGTACGCCTCGAGCCGCTCGGCGGCGATCTCGCGGCCGCAGTTCTCGCACGTCCCATAGGTGCCGGTGCCGATGCGCTTCAGCGCGGCGTCGATGGCTGCGAGCATCCGGGTTGAGTTCTCCTCGAGCGTGTAGTCGATCTCCCGGTCGAGCGTGACCGTCGCGGTCTCCGCGAGATGGTTGTCGTCCGTGGCTGCGATCTCCTCGACCTCCTCGTCGATCCGGCCCGGATGGTCCTCGCGAAGGTTGTCGATCGCCTTCTCGATCCGCTCTCGCTCCTCGAGCAGCGCGGCGCGAACCCGTTCTGTGTCGATGGTCATGAACGTTTGTCCTTTCTACCGCGGCCGGGCGCCGACGCGGACGCAAGTCGGCGCTCGACGAGTGCCGGTCCCACCCCGGTCAGCTCCACGATCTTGTCGCGGCCGCCGTGCCCTGAGACGAGCGTCAGCGCCTCGCGCGGCACCGCGAGGGCCTCGGCGACGAGTCGGAGCACCGCCTCGTTGGCGCGCCCATGCTCGGGCGGCGCGGTCACGCGTACCTTCCACGCGTCGCCGTGACGGCCGATGATCTCAGCGCGGCCGGCTCCGGGGCTCACCCGCAGCCGCACCCGTGTGGACGCCGTCGTCATGCGCCCAGTGTAGATCCGCTACGCGGCTTCCGGCTCTGCGGCCCCCCCTAGACGGGCCTGCGGCTCGACGCCGTGCAGGGTCTCCTCGGCCTCCTCGAACACCGCAAGCGCCGCACGGAGGCGTTCCTTGAGCCGCCGCGTCTCGGCGACGAGGCGCTCGTTCTCGGCCAGCGCCCGGCGCTGGACCGCGCGCGCCTCCGTGTGGGCCTCGCTGAGGATCAACTCCGCCTCGCGGCGGGCCTGCTCCTTGAGCTCCGCCGACGCACGCTCCGCCGAGACGAGCGTCGTGCGCAGCAGCGCCTCGAGCTCGCGATAGCGAACGATGTCCGTCTCGAGCTGCTCGACCTTGTCGGCGAGGTCGGCGCGCTCGCGCCACACGTCCTCGAAGCTCGCGGCGATTTCCGCGAGCAGGTGGTCAGTGGCGACGCGCTTGTAGCCGAAGAGCCCTGTGCCGGGAGTCATGTGCCTGATCTCGACTGGAGTGAGTGCCATCGTCCTCTCCTCTAGTGGAACTGGTCCAGGATGCGGATCAGCACTCGGTCGATCAGCCACAGCACGATGATCCCGATCATCGGAGACAGGTCGAGCGGGCCCATCGAGGGAAGCACGCGCCGAAACAGCCTTAGGTACGGCTCGGACACGTCGTAGAGGAAGCGCTGGATCCGGTTGAGCCAGGGCGAGTACGGGAGCCGCAGCCAGCTCATCACGATGTACGCGAGGAGCACGATCGTGTAGACCGTGATGAAGACGTTGACGAACGTCTCCGCCTTGCTGATCGCGTCCGCGAGCACCGTGAGAGTGGCAGTCACGCCCATCCTGTGCGCGTTCGCGACCGGAAGCGAAAGTCCTGGCTAGGCCTGATTGAAGAAGCCGCCACGCTCGAGCATGCGCGCCCGCTCCTCCGCCGACACTTCGACGTTTCGCGGCGTGAGCAGGAACACCTTGTCGGCGACGCGTTGCATGCCGCCGTCGAGCGCATACGTGAGGCCGCTCCCGAAGTCGATCAGCCGCTTCGCCAGCTCCTGGTCGGATCCCTGCAGGTTGAGAATCACCGGCACGCCCTCCTTGAAGCGGTCGGCGATCTGCTGCGCGTCGTTGAAGCTGCGCGGCAGGACGAGGTGCACGCGCACCGAGCCGGGGCCCGGCACGCTCTCCACGCCACGCAGCCGGCGCGGCTCCGGCGCCGGCCGCAGGACGCTCGTACGCGCGCCCGACGAGCCCGGCTCGGGATCCGTCCAGTCGTCGAACTCCTCCCGGCGGCCTCGGCGCGGCGCGAGCCGGCGCACGTTCGGTCGTTCCGCGTAGACGCGCTGCAGCTCCTCGTCAGTGAGGTAGCCGTCCTCGTCCCAGTCCTCCTCTTCGGCGATGCCGAAATAGACCAGGGTCCTGTTCCACACGTCGGCGAAGCCCATGGTTGTGCGGAAGCTTACCGCCGTGAGAGGACACCTCAGCCGTACCAGAGGACGGCGCCGACGCGGATGTACGTCGCGCCCTCCTCCGCCGCCACCCGGTAGTCCTGGCTCGTCCCCATCGACAGCTCGTGCAGGCCGTGGGTCTCGGCGAGCTCGCGCAGGCGGCGAAACCACGGCCGCGACTCCTCGGGGTCGGCGGCCGCAGGCGGCATGGTCATCAGCCCGCGCACGTGCGGGTAGAGCTCGAGGAACGCGCCGAGCTGCTCCGGCGGCACTCCCGACTTCGTCGCCTCGCCGGCGAGGTTCACCTCGACGAGCGCCGGGATCGTCAGCCGCCGCGCAGCGGACTCCGAGTCGAGCGAGTGGCAGAGCTCGCAGACGGCGCTCACCACGGGCGCCTTCCGGCTCTGCAGGTGGCCGATGAAATGCCACCGGAACGCATCGCCGTACGCGTCGTGCTTCGCCACGAGATCCTGGGCCCGGTTCTCCCCGACCACCTCGACGCCGGCCTCCGCCAGCGCCGCCATGTCCGGGAGGGAGACGTACTTCGTCGCAGCGACGATCGTCACCCCGGGACCGACTTCCTCGGCGATGCGCGCGTAGCGCTCGCCGATCGCGCGGGGATCAAGCGACGTACGCGATCACTCCCTGGCGGCCGGTGCGGCCCTGGTCGCGGCGGTGCGAGAAGAAGCGCTCGCGCTCGCACGCGGTGCACAGGTCGAAGCGCTCGACCTGCTCGACGCCTGCGGCGCGCAGCGCGCGCTCCGCAGACGTCCACAGGTCGAGCTTCCCACCGCGCACCACATCGTCGCCGAACGCCTCGCGAAACGGCGCCGCCACCTCCTCCCCCACCTCGTAGCAGCAGGGGCCGATGCTCGGGCCGATTGCCGCCGCCAGGTGGGTGGTGCCGAGCGCCCGCACCCCCGCTGCGACGAGACCTGCGAGCAGGCCGCGCCACCCGGCGTGGAGGATCCCCACCGCGGGCCGGCCCCTCACGCGCGCGATCGCGATCGGCAGACAGTCGGCCGTCAGCAAGAGCATCGCGCGGCCGCGCTCGTCGCTCCAGAGCCCGTCGCAATGGTCGTACACGGTGCCGGGGGTGACGATCCCGCGCGGCTCCGCGCGCGTAACAGTCGCGCCGTGGCGCTGCCAGGCCATCGTGGCGCCGTCCGGGTCGGCAGCGACCGCGCTGCAGAGACGCGTGCGGTTCTCGACCACGCGCGCCGGGTCGTCCTCGGTGCGGATGCCGAGGTTGAGCGAGCGGTAGGGACCGTCGCTGACGCCGCCGAGCCGCGTCGAGAAGGCAACGCGGTACGGCCCGGGCGCCTCCCAGTCGATCAGAGCGACAGCGGCCACCCCTCCAGCTTCGCACGCGTGCCGATCTCGAGCGCGGCTCCATCGGTCTCGATCCCGGGACCGTGCAGCCGGGCGCGCTCGGCGTGGTAGCAGTAGACCTCGGCGCCGTCGGGATCGCGGTACGTCACCCCTGCAAACGCGTCGCGGGGCGCTTCGACCTCGTAGGGGCCGACGCGTACGCGGCCCGGCTCGAGCGCCGCGCGGGTGCGGAAGATCCGGAGCAGGCCGTTCGCCGCGCCGCGCTCGTTCGCGTACAGCGCTACCCGCGGCAGGCCGCGCACGCTTGCCACGAGCCCCTCGGCCCACCGCCCGTCCGGGAGCGTTGCGTGGAACCAGCCCCAGCGGTCGGCGTGGCGCCGCCCGAAGACGTGCGCCTGCTGGCCCGGCGCAGCGGCGAGCTCATGGCGCTCGCCGTTCACCTCGACCATCCCGGAGAGGGCGAGCGCCGGCTTCACGACGATCACCTCCGTGGCGGCGACGCCGAGCCTGCGCACAAGCGGCGGCGTGTACGCGAAGGGCGCCTCCTGCGCGTCGAAGCGCAGCGACCAGCGCGCGCCCTCGACCTCGCCGCTTGCCTCCGTGTCCGTCAGCCGACCGGGGCCGATCTCGAGCGGCCAGCCCGCGCGCGGGGTGTGCAGTGCCTCGAGCGGAAACGTCGCCTTGCGCATCGCCGGCGCGTGCGTGAAATCGCCGAGCCAGAGCGCCGCCTCGCCGTCCTCGTCGGGGTCAGCGGGCACGTGCAGCGTGTAGCGGATCCAGAAACGTCCGGCGACGGTGAGGTACCAGACCTCGTCGCGCCCCGGTCGGCCGTCCCAGCGCAGCGCGTTCGCGCTCATGCGGCGCGCCCCGGCAGGCCCCGCGCACGCTTCAGCAGCTCGGCGCGCGTGTTCCGGGACGGGTTGTCGACGACGGCGTCCAGGAGCTCGTGCAGCGCCCGCCCGAGCGCCGGACCCGGCCGGAAGCCGAGCTCGATCAGGTCGTCGCCGTCGACGGCGAGATCGGCGAGCCGGTGCGGGCTTGCCAGCTCGCGCTCGAGCGTTGCCCGAAACCGCTCGAGGCGTGCAATGTCCTCGAGCGGCGGCGGCTCTCCGGCAGAGCCGCGCTTGCCGAGGTAGTCCGCGTGCTTGTGGTTCACGAGCTCGAAGGCCTGCTCATCGCCGTGCTTCACGAGGAAGCGGCGGGCGTGCACGCCGTCGCCCTTGCCAACGCGAAACATGTGATGGCGCACGATCCAGACCACGCGCTCGCGCAACGCATTCGGGTAGCGCAGCCGCCGCAGCGCCGTCGCGGCCAGCTCGGCGCCGACCTGCTCGTGGTTCCGCGGCGCATGGCCGGGCTTGGCGTAGTAGTGCAACTGGTCGTCCGGCCCCCGCCAGGCGACGTACGGCTTGCCTAGATCGTGGAAGAGCGCCGCGAGACGGACGGTGAGCGAGTACCGCGCATCGGCCGCGGCGTGCACGACGGCGAACGTGTGCTCGTCGACGGTGAGATCGTGGTAACGGCTCTCCTGCTCGAAGCCGACCGCGCGCTCGAACTCCGGCAGCAGCTCGACGAGAACGCCCGTGTCTCGAGCGAGCCGGAGCGCCCGCGCCGGCTCGCGCCCGAGCAGGAGCTTCGACAGCTCGCCCATCCCGTCGGCCGCCATGCCTCCGCCGATCCGCTCACCGGAGACGAGCTTCACCGACGGCGCCTCGTCCCTCATCTGGCGCAGCGTCGACTCGTCGGGCTCGAAGCCCAGCTGCGAGACGAAGCGCAGCGCGCGGACGAGGCGGAGCGGGTCCTCCGCGAAGCTGGTCGCCGAAACGGTGCGGAGGACGCGCCGCTCGAGGTCCTCCTTCCCGCCGAGCGGATCGACGATCTCGCCCGTCGCGAGCCGCCGTGCCATCGCGTTGACGGTGAAGTCCCGCCGGCGCATGTCGTCCTCGACCGAGAGCGAGGGGTCGGCGACGATCTCGAAGTCGTGCCGGCCGGGGCCGGTGCTGACCTCGGCCCGCGGCGGCGCGAACTCGATCCCGGCGGGCGCGAGTGCACGTACACGCCGTTCGCGCGGGTGCAGCCGCACGCCGACGAGACGGCCGGCGACGACGAGCTCCTCGGCACGCCCGTGCGGCTCGAGCGCCCGGCTCAGCCCCTCCGTGTCGACGCCGGGGACGAGGAAGTCGGCGTCCTTCGACTCCAGGCCGAGCAGCTCGTCCCGAACGGCGCCGCCGACGAGATACGCGTCGAGCCCGAGCGAGCGGACGTAATCCTCGAGTTCCTGCCTCACCCGCTCATTGTGGTGGCTGACACAGGACCGCTGTCAGACACCCTTCCGTCAACCGAGGGCGATCGCCTCGATCTCGACGAGGGCGCCCGAGGGGAGCCTCGCCACCTCGACCGTCGCGCGCGCGGGCGGGCGGTCGCCGACGTGCTTCGCATACACCGAGTTCATCCCCTGGAAGTCGTCGAGGTTCTGCAGGAAAACCGTCGTCTTGACGAGTCGCTCGAGGCTGCTGCCCGCCTCCTCCAGGATCGCGCACAGGTTCGCGAACACCTGCTCCGTCTGCTCCTCGATCGAGCCTCCAGAGAGCTGCTTGTCTCCAGGCTTGAGCGCCAGCTGCCCCGACACGAACACGAAATCGCCGGCGCGGATCGCCTGCGCGTACGGGGCGCCCTGGAACGGCGCCGGTGCAGCCTCGGTGCGAACGACGGACTTCTCAGCAGCCACTCTCTGCTCCTTTCGAACATGCCTGTGCGAGCGCGACGCCCAACGCCTTGAAGATCGCCTCGAGCACATGCTGCGAGTCGGTGCCGTTGAGGAGGCGAACGTGCAGAGTGAGCCCGGCGCCCTCCGCGAGCCGCTCGAGAAAGCGGCGGGCGACATCGGTGCCCAGCCCGCCGATCCGCGCCTGCGTCAGGTCGACGTTCGACACCAGCAGCGGCGCGTCGGAGACCTCGAGCACGACGTTCGCGAGCGCCTCCGCCGACGTCGTCAGGCCGGAGCCGTAGCCGCGGGCGGCGGCGCTGCGCAGCGGCTCGGCGAGCGCGCGCCCGAGGGCGCTCCCCGCCTCGGCGACCTCCGCCTCGGCGGTGTCGGGCTCGACCTCGAGCGTAAGGTCGAAGCGCGCGTATTCCGCGAGCCGCTCGAGCAGGCGGTCGAGCACCGGCAACCCCGTCTCGACGCTCGCCGTGCCGGTGCCGTGCAGCTCGACGCGGATGCCGCTGCGGCCCGGTACGTGTTCGCGCGCGCCCATGGTCGCGCGCAGGCTACAGGAGCCGCGGGGCCTCATCCTTACTATTTTGAAAAGGGGCCGCCCCGCTGACTATGTCTCGACGCGCTCGATCGAGGCGCCGAGGGCGCGCAGGCGCTCGTCGATTCGCTCGTAGCCGCGGTCGATCTCGCGCACGTTCCCGATCGTGGACGTTCCCTCGGCGCAAAGTGCGGCGAGCAGCATCGCCATTCCCGCGCGGATGTCGGGACTCGACATCCGTTCGCCGTAGAGCCGCGAGGGCCCGGTGACGACAACGCGGTGCGGGTCGCAGAGGATGATCCGCGCACCGAGGCCGACGAGTTTGTCGACGAAGAACAGGCGGTTTTCGAACATCTTCTCGAAGATCATCACGGTGCCACGCGCCTGGGTCGCGACGGCGACGGCGATCGAGGTCAGGTCGGCGGGGAACGCCGGCCACGGCCCGTCGTCGATCTTCGGGATCGCGCCTCCGATGTCGTCCTCGATCACGAGCTCCTGGCCGTCCGGCACGCGGATGCTCGTGCCGTCCACCTCCGTGCGAATGCCGAGCCGGCGAAAGACCGGCATGATCGCGACCAGGTCTTCAGGGCGGCAGTCCTCGATCACGATCTCACCCTCGGTGATCGCGCCGAGGCCGATGAAGCTTGCAACCTCGATGTGATCCGGGCCGATCGTGTACTCGGTTCCGTGCAACCGGTCGACGCCGTGCACGCGCAGCACGTTCGTTCCGATGCCCTCGATCTCGGCGCCGAGCGCCATGAGGAAGCGGCAGAGGTCCTGGACGTGCGGCTCGCACGCGGCGTTGCCGAGCACTGTCTCGCCCGCCGCGAGCGTCGCAGCCATGACCGCGTTCTCCGTGCCGGTCACGCTCGCCTCGTCGAGGAAGATCTGAGCGCCCACGAGCCGCTCGGCGCGCATCGTGAAGCGCCGGTTGGACTCGATCTCCGCGCCGAGCTGCTGGAAGGCGTGAATGTGCGTGTCCACCCGACGCCGGCCGATCACGTCGCCGCCGGGTGGAGGGACGATCGCATTGCCGAAGCGCGCGAGCAACGGCCCCGCGAGCAGCACCGAGGCTCGGATACGCCGGCAGAGCTCCTCGTCGAGCTCCGTCTTCGACACGCTCGCCGCGCGGATGCGGACGTCGTTGCCGCCGATCCACTCCACGTCGGCGCCTGTGTCGGCGAGCAGGTCCAGCATCGTCTGCACGTCGAGGATGCGGGGCAGGTTGTGGAGGACGACCTCGTCCTCCGTGAGGAGGCACGCAGCGAGGATCGGCAGCGCCCCGTTCTTGTTCCCCGCCGCGCGGATCCGGCCGTTCAGCGGGCGCGCGCCCTCGATCACAAAGGCGTCAGGAGCAGGAACGGCGGCCATGAGGCGGCTATCCTAGCCCGGTGGCCACACCGACCCGCGACCAAGCCTGGCAGACGCTGACGAAGTACACGAAGAGCGAGTCGCTGCTCCGTCACGCACTCGCCGTCGAGGCGTCGACGGCTGCATATGCACGCAAGCTCGGCGAGGACGAGGAGTCGTGGCGGGTTGCCGCGCTCCTGCACGACTTCGACTACGAGATGCATCCGACGCTCGACAAGCACCCGCAGGATGGAGCGCCGATCCTGCGGGACGAGGGCTATCCCGAGGAGGTCGTCGAGACGGTGCTCTCGCACGCGGAGCACCTCGGTCTGCCGCGCGATACGCAGTTGAAGAAGGCGCTTTTCGCGTGCGACGAGCTCTCCGGCTTCGTGCACGCGTGCGCGCTCGTGCGCCCGACCGGGCTCGAAGGGCTCGAGCCGAAGTCGGTGCGGAAGAAGCTGAAGCAGCCGTCCTTCGCCTCGGGCGTGCACCGTGAGGACGTCTACAAGGGCGCCGAGGAGCTGGGCGTCGACCTCGACGAGCACATCGCGACCGTCGTCGAGGCGCTGAAGCCGATCGCTTCCGAGCTCGGCCTGCCCGTCGCCCGGTAGTTCGAGTCACACGCGCCTAACTGGGAAGAACCCACCTCCCTCCCCGTTGGCTCGAGCCTATCGCCGCGCCGGGCGCGAATGGTGACGGAAGCCCGACGCCTTCACGCCGGTCTCGTCACGCCGCTGCGACGCCCTCGACGAGGCGCCGCAGATCGTCCTCGCTCGTCCACCAGCCGCACGACGCGCGCACGAGGTTGCGGCCCGGCAGCTCGCGCACGATCACGCCGCGCTCGTCCAGCCGGGCGACGAGCTCCGTCTGGTCGCCGGGCGGCCGGAACGAGACGAGCGTCGAATGCCCCGGCGGCGTCACGACCTCGACGTGCTCGAAGAGCAGCTCACGGCAGCGCGCCGCGGTTTGCGCCGCCCGCTCGTAGCGCCACTCCGGATGGACGCCGAGCGCCGAGATGAGGCCGACGAGCGTCGGGACGCCGATCCACCCTGCGTCGAAGCGCGCCGAGCCGTCCCTAGGCGTGAACGCGCCCGACGGCTCGTACGCCGCCTGCGCCGCGTAGCCCGGTGCGGCGACGTGCAGCCGCTCGGGGTCGCGCACGTACAGACCGCCGGTCGGGTCCGGTGCGCACAGCCACTTCTGCGCGGAGACGGTGTAGAAGTCGAACGCCTCCGCGCCGGTCGGGATCGCACCGGCCGACTGGGCGCCGTCGACGAGGAGCGGCAGCCCGCTCTCCTCCTTCACCCGAGCGAGGTCGAGCCTCTGCCCGGTCGTCCAGAGGACGTGCGACAGCGCGATCAGCTTCGTGCGCGGCGTCACCGCGGCGAGGATCGCGTCCTCGTCTGCAGACGTGACGACGACGCGCACGCGGGAACCGTGCAGCGGGCCGGTGAGGCCGAAATGCTCTTGGTCGGTGGTGACGACTTCGTCCTCCGGCTGCAGGCCGAGGCCGGCGATCACGACCGAGCAGCCCCGCGTCGTCGAGTCGACGAGCGCGACCAAGCCCGGGTTCACGTCGAGCACGGCGGCGATCCCGCGCCGCGCCTCCTCACGCAGCTCGAGCATGGCCTCGAAATGCGCCTTGCCGCTGCGCCCCTCGAACAGCTCGAGCTGCGCCTGCGCGGTGAGCGCCTCGATCGTCGTCCGCGCGAGCGGGCCGTTCGAGCCCGTGTTCAGGTACGCGTAGCGTTCGAGCACCGGGAACTGCGCGCGTGCCTCCTCGAACGTCATCCGAGGTGTAGTTCTACCGGTGCGTGGTCGGAGAGGAGGCGTCCATCGACGCGCCGCCGCTCGTCCGGCCAGATGAACGGCGCCGTGGCGGGAAGGCCACGGACGAGGATCTGGTCGATGCCCGGGGCGGGCTTCGAGTAGCCCCACGAGCGCAGCTCGTCGTAGCTGGAGCCGTGGCCGGGACAGATGTTCGCGTCACCGCAGAGGATCACGGGCTCGCCGGGAAACGCGAGGGCGTCGACGAAGGCGGCCGCGCGCAGGAGCTGGCCGGCCGCGATGCGGTCGTCTGCCGGCGCGCTCGTCGCGTGGAAGTTGCCGGCGACGCCCACGCCGTCGATCCGGACCGCCTGGCAGACGCGCCGCTCCCACACAGCCCGCCGGAGACGCCTCGGGTTCAGCACGAGCGTCCGCTGCTCGAGCACGCGCAGGTGCGGCGCGACGAGGATCGCGTTCGCCTGCCCGGTCAGAGCGGACCGGAGGAGCCCGTGGTCGAGCTCCGTGATCAGGCGGCCCAGCTCGGCGCTGACGACCCGCGGGCGCGCGGCCACCGCGCCGATCACCGTCATCCCGCTCCACTCGCCCAGCTGTGCGAGCGCCCAGACCGGCACCTCCTGCAGGCAGAGGAGGTCGGGCGCGTCGGACGCGGCGAGCCGGACCATCTCCTCGAGGTACGCGCGCCGCTCGGGCGGAACGGCGTTGCCGTGGAAGACGTTCCACGTGCGGACGAGCAGCGGCACGCACGTAGCCTACGACCCGTGCGAATCGTGCTCGCCGACCCTCCCGCGTTCACGCCTGCCTACGACCACGCGCTCGCGGCCTCCCTCGCACGCGCGGGCGCAGACGTCGAGCTGGTGACGTCGCGCTTCCGCTTCGGCGAGACGCCGGCCGCGGACGGCTACGTGCGCAGCGAGCTCTTCTACCCGCTCTCGTCACGGCTGTTCCGGCGCTCGCCCCTGCGGCTGCCGCTGAAGGTGGCCGAGCATCCGTTCGGGCTCGCGGCGCTCCGTCGCCGGCCGGCGGACGTCCTCCACCTCCAGTGGCTGGCTGTGCCGGAGCTCGACGTCCGCCTGTTTCGGCCGCGGGTCCCCGCCGTGTTCACCGCGCACGACCTGCTGCCCCGGCGAACGGCCCACCGGACCGAGCTCTGGCGGCGGCTCCTCGCCCGCTTCGACCGCGTCGTCGTCCACAGCGAGCGCGGGCGTGAGGCGCTCGCCGCGCTCGGCGTCGACCCCGCCCGGCTCCGCGTCGTCCCTCACCCCGTCTTTCCGAGCGACCCGGAGCGCCGCGACGACGGCCGCACTGTCCTCTGCTTCGGTGTGATCCGCCCCTACAAGGGCCTCGCCGACGCGATCGACGCGGTGCGGGGGGCCGGCGATGCCCGGCTGCTCGTCGCCGGCGACCCGCTCGAGCCTGTCGAGCCCTACCGCGTCCGCGCGAGCGGCCTCGAGGTCGACTGGCGGCTCGGCTACCTGCCGCAGGCGGAGGTCGACCGCGCCTTCGGCGAGGCGACGGTCGCGCTCTTCCCGTACCGGCCGGAGCTCGACCAGAGCGGCGCGTTGCTGCGCGCGCTCGGCGCCGGCGTCCCCGCCGTCGCGTACGACGTCGGCGGGATCGCCGAGCCGGTTCGCCGCTTCGGCGCCGGGCGCGTCGTCGCCGCGGGCGACGTCGATGCGCTCGCCGCAGCGGTGCACGAACTGCTCTCAGATCGCGAAGCGCTCGAACAGGCTCGCGCCGGTGCGCGCCGCGCGCGCAAGGAGCTGACGTGGGACGCCGCAGCCCACACGCATCTCGCGATCTACGAGGAGCTCGCGTGATCTTCCGCCGCCGCTTCGCCGACGTGATCGCGCGACAGCTCGACGTCTTCGCGCAGGACGAGGCGGCCCTCCTCGTCGAGGTGCGTGAGGCGAAGGCGGCCTACAACCGCGCCGATCGCGACGAGGCGGAGGAGATGTACGGCGACTACGTCGACGTCGTCGAGACGGCGACCGAGGCGCTCGCCGACATGCGCGACCGGTTCGCGCGCACCCTCGACCAGGACGCCGCCGAGGAGTATGAGCGGGCGTTCAACCGGGCGGTGAATCGGCGCTGGCCCCCGTTCGGGCTCGAGATCGAGAACCGCTGAGGCGCGCAGGCTGCGAGAGGGAAGTCTTCCGCAGGCGGGGAGCTCAGCGGTGCCCGAAGTGGTGCGCGCCCGGCAGCGAGCCGTGCACATCGGCGCCGTCCGTCAGCTTCCGGGCGAGCGGGCCGAGGCTGACGAGCTCCTGTACGAGAATGTTGCGGTTGCGGTCGAGGTGCTCGTAGCAGCCGCGCGCGAGCAGCAGCGGCTCGCCGCGCACGACCGCGCGGAAGCGCTCGTACACCGCCGGCGGCACGATCAAGTTCACCTGCGCGTGCTCGTCCTCGAGCAGCATGAAGACGACGCCGTTCGCGGTCGCCGGCCGCTGGCGCGCGACGACCATCCCCGCGACGGCGACGCGCGCACGGTGCGGCTGCTCGAGCAGTTCGACGCTCGACAGCGTGCCCGGCGGCAGATGCGGCCGCATCAGCTCGAGCGGGTGCACGCCAACCGAGAGGCTCGTCGTCCGGTAGTCGTCGAGCATCCGCTCCCACGTCGTGGGCTCCGGCAGGTCCGGCGTCTCGACGGTCGGCTCGAGCGGGAGTGCGAGCTGCTTCTCGCCGCCGCCGGAGCCCGGCACGGTGTGCGGGCGCGGAACGAGCCCGAGCTGCCAGAGCAGCTCGCGCCGGCGCATCCCGAAGCAGTCGCAGGCACCCGATTCGATCAGCGCGCGCAACGCGCGTTCGTCCAGCGCTACGCGCTGGACTAGGTCGCGCAAACATGAGAAACGCCCAGTCCGCTCGCGGCTCTCCACGATGGTCTCCGCCTCGTCCTCGCCGATGCCGCGAACATACGAGAGCCCGATGCGAACGGCTCCGCCCTCAATAGTGCAGCGCGCAGCGCTGCACAAGACATGCGGCGGCCGCGTCTCCACGCCGCGCCGCTGCGCGTCGCGCACGAGCGTCGCCGGCGGGTAGAAGCCCATCGGCTGCGCGTTCAGCAGCGAGGCGAGGAACTCCGCCTGGTAGTGGTGGCGCAGCCACGCCGACTGGTACGCGAGCAGTCCAAACGCAGCCGCGTGCGACTTGGGGAAGCCGAAGCCGGAGAAGCCGACGAGCTTGTCGTAGACCATGTGCGCAGTCGCCTCGTCGACGCCTTCGCCGAGCGCGCCCTCGACGAAGCGGCCGCGGTAGGCCTCGAGTGCCGCGTGCGAGCGCTTGCGGCTCATCGCCCGGCGCAGCCCCTCTGCCTCGCCGACGCTGAAACCGGCGAGGTGGATCGCGACGTCGAGCACCTGGTCCTGGAAGACGACGACGCCGAGCGTCTCGCGCAGCGGCTCCTGCAGCAGCGGATGGTCGGCCGGCGGCACGAAGTCCGGGTCTTCGCGCAGCTTCTGCCTGCGGTCGATGTACGGATGCACCGCCTTGCCCTGGATCGGCCCCGGCCGGACAAGCGCCACCTGGATCGTGATGTCGTCGAGCGTCTCCGGTCGCGTGCGCAGCAGCGACTGCATCTGCGCGCGGCTCTCGATCTGGAAGCAGCCGACGGTGTCCGCGCGCTGGATCTCCTCGAACACCTCCCGGTCGTCGAGCGGCACGCGCGAGAGGTCGATCAGCTCGCCGCGGGTGCGCGCGATCAGGTCGACGCACTCCTCGACCGCAGAGAGCATCCCGAGCCCGAGCAGGTCGATCTTCAGGAAGCCGGCATCGGCGCACGAGTCCTTGTCCCACTGACACATCTGCCGGCCTGCCATCGCCGAGGGTTGCACGGGCACGAGCTCGACGAGCGGGCGCGTCGAGATCACCATTCCGCCTGGATGCTGCGAGATGTGGCGCGGCAGCCCGGCGATCTCAGCGCAAAGCTCCGCGAAGGCACGCCAGCGCGGCGAGCGCAGCTTCGCCGTATGGTCGGGCAGCAGCGCCAGCTCCTCGGCCACGCGCGCCGCGTTCCAGCCGTCGGAGAGCTTGGCCAGCCGCTCGAGCTCGGCGAACGGGAGGCCGAGCGCCTTGCCGACGTCGCGGATCGCGCCGCGCGAGCGGTACGTGGAGAAGCTCGCCACGAGCGCCGCGTGCTCGCGCCCGTACTTCTCGGTCACACGAACGATCAGCTGCTCGCGGATGTCCCGCGGGAAATCCAGGTCGATGTCCGGGACGGACGAAAGCTCGCGGTTGAGGAAGCGGCCGAGCGAAAGGTTCGCCGCCACCGGGTCGACGTGCGAGAGCCCGGTCAGGTAGCACACGAGCGAGCCGACGGAGGAGCCGCGGCCGCGCCCCGGCGGCAGGACGTGGCGCATCGAGCCGGGACCGCGCACCTCGCGCGCGACTTCGCGCGCGAGCTCGAGCACCTCCCAGTGCAGCAGGAAGAAGCCGGCGAGCCCGAGCTCCTCGATCAGCACGAGCTCCTCGTCCAAGCGCGCGAGCACACGCGCTCGCACCCTTGGACTAGACAAGGCATAGCGTCCGTCAAACTCTGCGCGACAGAGGCCGGAGAGCTGGCCGATGGCCGGCTCAGAACGATCAGAGAAGTCGGGGTACCGATAGCCGAGCTCCTGCGTCAGGTCGAATGTGAGCCGCTCCCCGAGCTCGGAAGTGCGCTCGACTGCGTCGCGGTCGCCGGGGAAGCGGTCGAGCATCTCCTCGGGCGCGACGAGCACGCACTCGTGGTTGCCGCGCCGTTCGCGCTCGCAGCCGTCGAGGGAGGTACGGGAGCGAATTGCGACGAGAACGTCCTGGAGCGTGGCGCGCGCGGCGTCGTGCGCGTGCACGTCGCCCGACGCGACGGTGCGGACCTTCAGCGTCTCGGCGAGGTCGTGCAGCATTGCATTACGGCGCGCGTCCCCTCGCTCGTAGGGACGCTGCAGCTCGACGAAGAAGCGGTTCCGGCCGAACGCCTGCGCGAGCCGCGCCGCCGCGTTCGGGTCGCGTACCGCGAGGCCGTGCCGCGCGCAGCCGGAGAGGCAGACGAGCCCTTCGTTCAGCTCCTCGAGCAAACGGAGGTCGAGCGAGGGCGGCAGCAGCTCGCGGCTCTCCTGCGGACGCGTGTGCGCGTGCGCCGCCGTGAGCAGCCGGCAGAGGTTGGCGTAGCCCTGCGAGGTCTCGACGAGCAGCGTCACGTGCGACCCGCCGTCGAGGGTGAGCTCCGCTCCCGTGATCGGCCGGACGCCGAGGTGCTTCGCGGCGTGCGCGAACTCGAGCGAGCCGTAGACACCGTCGTGGTCGGTGAGCGCGAGCGCCGGGTAGCCGAGCTCCGCCGCCCGGACTGCCAGCTCCTCCGGCTGCGAGGCCCCGTCGAGGAACGAATACGCCGAGTGCGCATGAAGTTCCACGAAACCCATCCCCGTGTTCTACACGAACATACGTTCGTTTGCATCCCCTGTCCGCGGCCTCGCGGATGGCCGGAGCTGCCGTCTGCGCGATGCTCGGCGCAGAGGCGATCGTGACGAGAAGGCGGATCCTGCTGTTCGGTGTCGCCGGCCTACTGTCGGCCTCCGCCCTACTCGCGATCGGGATCCTGCTCGTGGGACGGTTCGGCAGCACCGAGGGCAGGATCCTCGGCACGACCGCGCTCCTCGCCGGCTACGGCCTCGTCACGCTGCCGGCGACCGTGCTCCTGGATCAGGCGCGCCTCCGGGTGCTCGCAGTCGCGACGGCATCGCTCGCCGCCGTTAGCGCGTCGCTCGCGCTCGCGTCGGTCTGGACGCCCTCCCAGCCGGACGCTCTCGGCAATTCGGTCGGGGCGGTGACCGCGTTCGCGCTCGCGGGCGCGCAGATGTCCGCCCTGGCGGCCCGCCGTCAGCGGCGCGATCCGGACATCGTGCGGCGGATCTTCGCCGTCTCGTGCGGCACGGTCCTCGTCGCCGCCTCGCTCTTCGCGGGGCTCATCTGGACGCAGCCGAGCGGGCTCTACCCCAGGCTCTTCGGGGCCCTCGTCGTGCTCGACCTGCTGCTCGTCGCGCTCCAGCCGATCCTCGCCCGGGCCCGGCCCGCCGGCCCGGTCCACCGCCTCCGGGTCCTGGTCGACTCCGGAGAGGTCGTCGCGCTGACGATCGAGGGCGGCGACCTCGCGGCCGCGGCCGCGAAGGCGATCCGTACCGTCGAGCGCGACGGACGCCACGTCGCAGGGCTCGAGGTCGGCAGCGCCGGGGTCAGCTCCGCCGCGGCACGTACACGAACGTGACGTCGTCCGGCGAGACGGCGGTGCGCCGGTCGAACGCGAACTTGGGGCGGCTGCCCGGCAGGTTGTACTCGGCCACGTCGAACGTGCCGTTGCCGTGCACCGCGGTGACGACGGCGAGGTGGCCGAACTTCCCCCGCTCCGGCCAGACGGCCACGGCGCCGACGCGGGGCGTCGATCCGAGAGGGATCCCGTGTCGCCGCGCGACGTTCGGCCAGTTCCACGCGTCCATGGAGCCGGCGATGAACCAGTCGACGCGGTAGCCGTTCCGCCAGAGCGCCCACGCCGCGTAGGACGTGCAGTTGCACGTGTTCATCTTCCAGCGGTCGACCGCGTCACGCTCCCCGGCTTCGGGGCACGACCGCGCGTACGGGTAGCCCGCCGTGACGAGGTGCGCCTGCGCGTGTGCTCCGGCCGCGAGAACGAGCGCGGCCGCGGCGACCGCGGCTACGGATGGTGCACGAGACTCCACAACGGCGTTCGGTTCGGCCCGAGCGGCACGAAGTCCATCCCGTCCGGCGTGTTCAGGAAGCCCGGTCCTGTTCCGGGCGTGCCGACATGACCGTATTGCCAGACGATCGCGCCCTTCTTCGGATCGACGATGACGACGCGGTCGCGGTAGTCGTCGTTGATCGCGATGTCGCCGTTCGGGAGCATCATCGCGAGCGAGGGATGGCACGCGCCGGTGCGGCCGAGCTGCCGCACGATCTCGTGATTCCGGATGAACAGGATGCGGCAGTTGTAGGCGTCGGCGACGGTCAGCGTCCCGTCCGGCAGCACGTATGCGTCGTCCGGCGTGTTGAGCTCGTTCGGGCCGCTGCCGCGCACTCCCGGCGTCCCGTAGAGGTGGGTCACCACGTGCGTCTCGATGTTCACGGAGATGATCGTGTGCGCCTCTTCCTCGTTCGCGACGATCGCCTTCCCGCCTGGCTCCACGAAGCCGTCGTCGTTGAAGTAGAGGTGGGTGCCGCGCGCGAGGTCGCGCGCCGTGGGGAACCGCCACAGCACCCCGTGCTGCGCGTCGACGAGGAGCATGCGGTCGTTGCCACGGTCGGCGATCAGGAGCGCACCCGGGAGTGCCGCCGCCGAGTGCACGGCCGCAACACGGGCCGCAGGACGACTCCGCGCGAGTGCGGTGGTGACGGTGGCGGCCGCGCGGGTCGCGTGCGTGCCGTGGAGCACACCGAGCGCGAGGACACCGGCGATGATCACGCCGGCGGCGACGATTGGCCTGCCCGTGCGCCGCCTGCGGGGCGGCCGGCGCGGTCGGGTCACGGGCACGAGCGTAACTGCCGCACCGGCGGAGGGCCTTTGGGAACCGCGCCACGGCGCGCTGGGTAGGCTCCAGCATGGTGAACGGCACGGAACGGCGGGACCGGCTGGCCCGCTCGCGGCTCTATCTCGTGCTCGAGGCGCGGCCGCACGGAGATGATCCGGCAGCGCTGCTCGCCGCGGCCCTGCGAGGCGGCGTCGACGTCGTCCAGCTTCGCGACAAGGAGCTCCCGGACGCCGAGCTCGTACGCGCTGCCGAGCCATTCCGGCGCGCGTGCGACGCGCACGGCGCGCTCTTCGTCCTCAACGACCGCCCCGATCTCGTCGGGGCGACGGCAGCGGACGGCGTGCACGTCGGGCAGGACGACACGTCCGTCCCCGAAGCTCGCAGAGCCGTCGGGCCCGATCGGCTTGTGGGGTTCTCCGTGAGCTCGCGGGCGGAGCTCGAGCTGGCCGCCGGCGTGGACGCCGACTACCTCGGCGTCGGCGCGGTGTTCGGAACGCCGACCAAGCCCGACGCAAAAAGCGGCGGGCTCGAGCTCGTGCGGGCCGCGGCCGCGCGCAGCCGGGTGCCGTGGTTCGCGATCGGCGGCGTCGACCTGAACAACGCGGCCGAGCTCGTCGTCGCAGGTGCCGCCGGTATCGCCGTCGTGCGCGCGATACGCGACGCGGAGGATCCGGAAGTCGCAGCCCGCGCGCTGCGCGCTCTCCTCCCGGCGTAGTCCGCGCGCCGGTTCACGCTCCTCGCTGGGTGAACCACCCCCCTCCGGCGCCGTCGTGGAAGACGACGGTGTTCTCGCCGCTCTCGAGCACCACCTCGAAGTAGCGGCGGACGACAGGCTCCTCGGTCCACCAGCGGTCGAGCACCCGCCACTCCTCGCGCAAGACGACGACCGGCTGATGATTCACCTGCCACGGCGTGCCGTCGAAGTTCGATTCGACGCGCGCCGGGCGCGGCTCGTTCAGTCGTCCCGCGGTACGAAGAGCGCGCGCGTTTCGGGAATGCGCGACCACGGTGCGACCTCCACGACGGTGCAGACCGAGCCGGAGCCGGTGCTCGCACGCACCTGGCGCAGGCCTTCGCTCAGCCGGCTGCGATCCTCGGCGCCGGCGGCGAGCAGCTCGAGCTGACGGCCGGCGGGATCGGTGAGCTCGACGAGCTCGAGCCGGAGCTCGAGCACGGGCGCCGGCAGGTCGGCGAGCTTCGGCGCGAGCGCGACGCGGATTCGGTCGGCGTCCGCGCTCGGCTCCCGCAGCGTCAGCGATCGGCGCCACGAGCCGCCGCCGACGAGCCGGGCGGCGAGCGCGACCTTGCGGACGAAGCGGTCGCGCCGCTCCGGCCGCGCAAGCACGGTCTCGACGAGCGCTCCGAGCGCGCGCCGCAGCGTCAATTCGTTCCCAACCGCCTCCGGGAACTCGAGCGCCTCCGCCAGCTCGGACGGCGGCCGGCGACCGCGCACGCGCGCGGTCGCCCCGCCTCTCGCCAGGCTCCAGGCGCGCCGGCCGTCCGGTCCCAAGCGTTCGGCGACGGCACCGCCCGGAAGCCCGGCAAGCTGTCCCAGCCTGCGCACTCCGAGCGCCTCCAGCTCCTCGTAGCGCCGCCGCTCGAGCGGCAGCAGCGTCAGCGGCAGCGGCGCGAGGAAGCGCCCCATCTCCGCGTCGCGGACGACGAGCAGCCGGCCCGGCTGCGCGACGGACGCCGCGGCCAGCGCGGCGAACCGCCGCGTCGCCGCGCCGATTCGCGCGTCCCAGGCGGCGCCGGCCGCGGCGAGCGCGCGCTGCAGCGCCGGCTCGAGCCCGCCGTACAGGCGCTCCACTCCGCGCGTCTCGAAGTAGGCGACGCCGAGCGCCGCCGGCTCGACCGCGAAGCCCGCATCCTCGAGCGAGCGGACGATCTCCTCCCACGCCTGCTCGGCCGCGGCGGGATCCGGGTCGACGAGCACGAGCCGCGGGCAGGTCGCGAGCGCCTCGCCGAGCCGCATCAGCGGCCGCACCCCGGCCGCCTCCGCCGCGGCCGTCACCGGGCCGAGCAACGGCTCCCCGCCCGGCTCCGGCGCCAGCGCCGCCGGGCGCACCGCCAGGGCAGGCGCCTTCCGCAGGGCCGCCTTCAGCTCGAACCCGGGGATGGAGAGGCAGGCGATCATGGGAACACGTGTTCTACACGAACACATGTTCTCCTGTCAATCGGATGGAGCCCCGCCGGGCTGCGGGCGTCGGCGCCTGGATGCGCGGAACATGGTCGCCCGCACGAAGCGGGCCGCAAGGATGCCGTTCCCGCATCCAGGCGCCGCCCCCGAGCCTAGGCAACGTTCATCTGCTTTGCAAAGCTCCCCCGCCCCGGGGTTGGACAGACGGCAACAACAATGCAATGATGTGCCCTCGGTCTTCGACCGGCGCGCTCTAGCCGCATGGAGCGTCCGGAAAGCTCGCCAAGCCGCGAAGCCCGAGTCCGACGCGGGACGGTCTCTGCTCTCCCAGGAGGCCGTCCTGCGTTCTTCCTACAGCGCGACCTCGGCTGCGCCGCCGACCATGCGCACGAAGCGCGGAACAACGGCGAGGACGCTCTCGCGCGCGCACCACTCGATGTCCTCTTCGAGCCCGTGCCGGCGGAGGTTGCGTGCGCTCTGGCTCGCGCCGAGCCCCTCGAGCGCGCCGTCGAAGCTGTGGACGAGGCGGATCGCGGCGGCCGCGGAATCGACGGGCTCGCCGCCGAGCGTCTCGGCAATGCGGCCGGCACAGTAGGCGTCGTCGAGCGCGAGCTCGCCGAGCACCCCGGCGCAGAGGACGGCGACGTCCTCCCCGCTCGCGCGCGCCGCGGCTGCGACGGCGTCGAGATTCAGCAGCGAGCCGACGTATACGCGCTCGAAGCGGGCCGCCGCGGAGACGAGCAGTCGCGTCCCGTTCGTCGTCGTCAGGATCAGCGTGCCGGCGGCCGGCTCGCCCGCAAGCTCGCGCGGCGAGTTGCCGAAGTCGAAGCCGGGGATGTGCTCCAGCCGCCGCTCGCCCGCGAGCTTCGCGGGGCCCTCCGTCTTGGCGAGCGCACGCGCCTCGTCGATCTCGGCGCAGCAGAGAACTCGCTCGTAGCCGGCGGCGAGCGCCTGAGTCATCGTCGAGGTCGCGCGCAGGACGTCGACGACGATCCCTACCGGCGCCGGCGCCTGCTCGCCGGGTGTGAAAGCGACGTGCACGCGCACGGGGTTACCCTAGTCCGATGTCCACGGCGCAGACGAGGCTGCCGACCTGCTACCGCCATCCAGACCGCGAGACCGGGCTCTCGTGCTCGGAGTGCGGGCGCCCGATCTGCACGGAGTGCATGACGGTCGCCCCGGTGGGGCTGCGCTGCCCCGAGCACGCCGGCGGCCGCCGCGCCGCAGGTAGACCGATCGGCAACCGCGGGCGGATCGTCGCGCGCGCGCCGCACATGCCGCTCGGCCGGACGGAGGCGCTCGTCACGAAGGCGCTGATCACCGTCAACGTCGCGATCTATCTGATCGGCGCGGTGCAGGGCGGCGGCATCAACAATCCGATGCCACCGTCGATCCTCGCCAACACTCATGCGCTCTACCCCAAGCTCTGGCTCGACGGCCCACAGCTGGCGCAGGGCGATTGGTGGCGCCTGCTCACGACGATGTTCCTGCACGCGAACCTCCTGCACATCGGCTTCAACATGCTCGCGCTGTGGTGGTTCGGCGCACCGGTGGAGCAGTACCTCGGACGCGCGCGCTTCCTCGGCCTCTACTTCGTCGCCGGCCTCGCCGGCTCGGCGGGCGCGCTCGTCCAGACGCCGGGAATCACGGTCGGCGCCTCCGGCGCGATCTTCGGCGTCCTCGGCGCGATGATGATCCTCGAGTGGCAGGCGACCGGCCGGCTCGGCGGGAACGCGATGACGCTGATCGTGATCAACCTCGCCCTCTCCTTCGCGATCGCGAACATCTCGATCGGCGGGCACATCGGCGGGCTGATCGGCGGCATCCTCGCCACTCTCGCCTTCGCCCGCTGGGGCCGCGGCCACGCCGCCTACGGCCGGATCGGGCTCGGCGGCGCGCTGGGGCTGGTGCTGATCGCTGTGGCAAGCGTCGCAATCGCGTACTGGCAAGTGCGCGGTTACGCCTAGTTCCCCTCGCCGACCGGTTCCAGGAAGTCCTGAGCGGGGATCGGTGGCCGCCCCGATGCTCCTCTACAGGGGCACAGGCACCCTCATGGCAGGGAATGAGCATGGCGCGCGACGCTTTCATCAGCCGCAACCGTTGCCAGTACTGCAACCGCCCGGGCTTCGTCGTCTGGGACGTCGACCTCTTCACGTGCGGTCGCGAAGTGTGCAAGTCGCTGGCGTTCGCCGAGTTGCGCCGGCGGCACCGTGACGGGCTCCGGCCGCTGCCGGAGAAGCTGCTGGCGAAGGCGCTCCTGACGGCGCTCGACACCTTCGAGTACGCGCTGCACCTGGACGAGCGCGCAGAGGTCGTCGACGAGCGGGAGGCGAACCGGATCCTCAGCCGCGAGCGCGAGCAGACCGCGCACCTGCTCCTCGAGCTGCACGAGCTGGAGCGCCGCTATCCGGCGCCGCCCGAGCCGGCCGAGCGGGAGCCGGCGCCGCCACCGCCGCCGAACCCGCGTTACCGGCGCTTCGTCAGCCGCGGCCGCACGGTCGCGCTCCGGCGCGACGGCCAGGCCGTGTCGGCGCGAGCCTGACGCCGCCCACCCTCAGTTCCGCGGCTGCGGCTCGCCGAGGAACTGCTCGCGCGGCACGAGTGAGCCGCCGGTGAGCCATGCCCAGCGCGAGAGCTGCCGCACCTGGACGTGCGTCGCGCCCGGGTCGTCTTCCGCGTGCTCCTCGCGGTAGCCCGCGAGCCACCTGCGCACCTCGGCCTCCGAGCCCGCCCGCGCCCGTGCGTCCCCGTCGACGAGGAGCTCGTACTTCGTCAGTGCCCCTTCATCGTCTGAAGGGGCACTTACCCTCCGGCGGCCACGTACTCGGCGCGGTGCGTCTCCTTCAGCACCGCCTGCGCCGCGGCGAGCCGCGCGAGCGGTACGCGGTACGGCGAGCAGCTCACGTAGTCGAGCCCGAGCCCGTGGCAGAACTCCACCGAGCTCGGCTCGCCGCCGTGCTCGCCGCAGATGCCCGTCTTCAGATGCTCCTTGACGCTGCGGCCGCGCTCGACGCCGATCCGCATCAGCTCGCCGACGCCTCCCTGGTCGAGCGTCTCGAACGGGTTCCGCTCGATCACGCCGTCCTCGAGGTAGAAGGTGAGGAACTTGCCTTCGGCGTCGTCGCGAGACATGCCGAGCGTCGTCTGCGTGAGGTCGTTCGTGCCGAACGAGAAGAAGTCCGCCTCCTCGGCGATCTCGTCCGCGCGCAGCGCCGCGCGCGGCAGCTCGATCATGGTGCCGCAGAGGTACTCGATCTCCGGCGCCTCCTCCTCCATCACGCGCTCCGTGAGCTCGCGCAGGCGGCGCAGCTCCTCCTTGAAGACGACGAGCGGATGCATGATCTCGACGAGCGGCGCGTCTCCCGTCCGCTCGCGCACAGCCTTCGCCGCACGCGCGATCGCGCGCACCTGCATCTCGTAGATCTCCGGCCACTGGATGCCGAGACGGCAGCCGCGTGTGCCGAGCATCGGGTTCGCCTCGTGCAGCACCTTGATCCGCTGCCGCATCCGCTCGTCCGTCGCCTGGTCGAGCGGCGGCAGGAACTCGTGCAGCGGCGGGTCGAGCAGCCGGATCGTCACCGGCAGACCCGCCATCACCTCGAAGATCCCCTCGAAGTCCGCCTGCTGGAACGGCAGGAGCCGGTCGAGCGCCGCCCGCCGCCCCGTCTCGTCGGAGGCGAGGATCATCTCCTGCACCACCGGCAGCCGCTCCTCGCCGAAGAACATGTGCTCCGTGCGGACGAGGCCGATGCCCTCCGCGCCGAACTCGCGCGCCTTCCTCGCGTCGTCGGGCGTGTCCCCGTTCGCACGCACGCCCAACCGGCGCACGACGTCCGCCCAGCCGAGGATCGTCTCGAAGTCCTCGTTGATCTGCGGCGGCACGAGCGGCACCTCGCCCACGATGACGCGGCCGGTGCCGCCGTCGATCGTGATCGTGTCGCCTTCGCGCAGCTGGTGGTCGCCGATGCGCACGGTTCTCGCGGCGAGATCGATCGAGAGCCCTTCGCAGCCGGCGACGCACGGCTTGCCCATGCCGCGGGCGACGACGGCCGCGTGCGACGTCATGCCGCCGTGCGCCGTGAGCACGCCCTTCGCCTGGATCAGGCCGTGGATGTCGTCCGGAGTGGTCTCGTACCGGACGAGGATGACGGAGTCGCCGGCCTTGCCGTGCTCCTCGGCCGTGTCGGCGTCGAGCACGATCTTCCCGCACGCCGCGCCCGGGGACGCGTTCAGGCCGCGTGCCGCGACGTCGATGTCCGCGTTCGGGTCGAGCATCGGGTGCAGCAGCTGGTCGAGCTGGTCCGGGTCGATCCGCGCGATCGCCTCCTCGCGGCTGATCAGGCCCTCGGACGTCATGTCGACGGCCGACTTGATCGCCGCCACGGCGGTGCGCTTCCCGGAGCGCGTCTGCAGGAGGTAGAGCCGCTCGTCCTCGACGGTGAACTCGATGTCCTGCATGTCGCGGTAGTGCTGCTCCAGACGCGTCATCGTCTCGAGCAGCTGCTCGTACGCCTCCGGCAGCCGCTTGCTCATCTCCTCCACCGGCTGCGGCGTGCGGATGCCGGCGACGACGTCCTCGCCCTGCGCGTTGACCAGGTACTCGCCGTACACGCCCGGCTCGCCGGTCGACGGGTCGCGCGTGAAGCAGACGCCCGTCGCCGAGCGCTCGCCCTTGTTGCCGAACACCATCTGCACGACGTTCACCGCGGTGCCGAGATCGTCGGGGATGCCGTACGTGTGCCGGTAGACCTGCGCGCGCGGGTTGCCCCACGACTCGAATACGGCGAGCACCGCGCGGCGCAGCTGCTCGCGAGCATCCTGCGGGAACTCGTCGTCCGTCTCCTGGCGATAGATGTTCTTGAAGGTCTCGACGAGGTCTCCAAGGTCGTCGCCGGTGAGGTCGACATCCTGCTGCACGCCGCGTTCGCGCTTGAGGTCGGCGAGCGCGTGCTCGAAACGGTCGCCGTCGATGCCGTCGACGACCTCGCCGTACATCTGGATCAGCCGGCGGTAGGAATCGCGCGCGAAGCGCGGATTGCCGGTCGTGCGTGTGAGCCCCGCGACCGCGTCGTCGTTCAGCCCGAGGTTGAGGATCGTGTCCATCATCCCCGGCATCGAGATCGCGGCGCCGGAGCGCACGGACACGAGCAGCGGGTCCTCCGTGTCGCCGAAGCGCCTCCCCGTCTTCTCCTCGAGGCGGGCGATATGCTCCCCGATCTCCTCGTCGAGGCCTTCGGGAACCTGGTGGTCGTGAGCGTAGGCGCGGCAGGCATCGGTCGTGATCGTGAAGCCGGCCGGGACGGGAACGCCGAGCTGGGTCATTTCCGCGAGCCCGATCCCCTTGCCGCCGAGGAGCTCCCTGCCGCCGTCCGAGGGCTCGTCGAAGTCGTATACGTACCTGGTCATGAGCGCAGATGTTGTCATACAGGAGAGGATGCCTTCCCCGACGATCGTGGGCATCGGCGGTTTCCCGAACCCGATGATGGTCGAGTACGTACTCGGCCTCGCCCGGGGCCGGACGCTGGTGGGCCCGGACGGCGAGGAGCCGCTCGAGTCGCGACTCCTCTAGCGCCGGCGGCGCGAGCGGAACTCGGCGAGCCAGGCGACCGCGCGCAGGCCGATCCAGATCGGCGTCAGCACGACGTAGAAGAACACGTCCGCGACGACGAGAATCACCCACCAGAGCACCCAGTAGCGCAGCGGAATCCGAGGCCTGCGCCTCACGAACGTGCCCCGTCGCTCTTGCGGTCCTCGACGACGCGCAGCACGCGCTGGGCCGTCTCCTCGATCGAGAGCTCCGAGATGTCGATCACGGGGCAGCCGAGCCGGCGGTGGAGCGTCGCCGACTGCTCGAGCTCCTCGTAGATCTCCATCAGCTCGGCGTAGCGGCGGTTGCGCGCGCCGCCGCCCATCGTGCGCACGCGCGCGCGGCGGATCTCGACGAGCCGGTACGGGTCGATCGTGAGGCCCACGACCGAACGCTGGTCGATGTCGAACAGCTCCTTCAGCGGCTCGATCCCCTTCACGACGGGAACGTTCGCCGCCTTGTAGCCGAGATAGCCCAGGTAGATCGAGAGCGGTGTCTTCGACGTCCTCGAGACGCCGACGAGCACGATGTCCGCGTCGTGGAGGCCGCGACCGACGCCGTCGTCGAAGCGGACGGCGAACTCGATCGCCTCCATGCGCTTGAAGTACGCCGAATTGAGCGGCGGCCGCGAGCCCGGAGTCATCTTCGCGGCGACGCCCGAGACACGCGCAACCGCGTCGATCGGGTGGCCGAGCAGGTCGCAATAGTGGAGCTTCGCGCGGCGGCAGAGCGTGCGCATCGCATCGCGCAGCTCGGGCTTCACGAGCGTGTAGACGACGACAGCCGGGCGGCCTTTCATCCGGTTGACGGCGAGCTGGAGATGGTCCTCGGACTCGACCCGGGGATGCCGGATTTCGACGAACTCCTGCTCCGGGAACTGGGCCTCGAGCGCCTGCACGAGCCGCGCCGCCGTCTCGCCGGTGGCGTCGGAGACGACGTGGAGCTCGACCGGCGGGTTGGTCACGGGGTCAGAGCCTAGTCCGCCGCGATCGGGTGGATGGATGCAGCGGTCAGGCGGACGAGGTCGCGCGGGTCGAGCTCGAGCTGGAGCCCGCGCCGGCCGGCGCTGACGAGGATCGTCTCGTGCTCGAGCGCGGACGCGTCCACGTGGGTCGGCAGGCGGCGGCGCTGCCCGAGCGGGCTGATCCCGCCTGTGGGGTACCCGGTCGCGCGCTCCGCATGCGTCCTGTCGGCCATGCGGGCGCGCTTGCCGAGCGCCTTCAGGTCGAGCTGCGCGGAGACCGGCACGCACGCGACCGCGAGCACGTCCCCCACGGAAACGGCGAGCGTCTTGAAGACGCGCGCCGGATCGGCGCCGAGCTTCTCCGCGGCCTCGAGGCCGTACGAGTCGACCGCGGGGTCGTGCTCGTACTCGTGCAGCGCGAAGCGGATCCCCGCCCGCTCTGCCGCTGCGATCGCAGGGGTCGGCGCCATGCCGATACGGTAGAGCCCCATGACCGAGGTCACGATGGACAAGATCGTGTCGCTCTGCCGCCGGCGCGGCTTCGTCTTCCCCTCCTCCGAGATCTACGGCGGGCTCGGCTCGACGTACGACTACGGCCACTACGGGGTTCTGGCGAAGAACAACATCCGCCAACTCTGGTTCCAGGCGATGGTGCAGGAGCGCGACGACATCGTCGCCCTCGACTCGGCGGTCATCCTCAACCCCGCCGTCTGGGAGGCCTCCGGCCACGTCGCGGGCTTCAGCGACCCGCTCGTCGACTGCCGCACCTGCAAGCTCCGCTTCCGCGCCGACAAGCTCGAGGACGCGCAGTGCGGCCGCAAGCCGAGCAAGCGGCCCGGCCAGTTCGCCGACTGCGATCTCACCGACGCGCGCCAGTTCAACCTCATGTTCCAGACGCAGGTCGGCGCGATGGAGGACGCGAGCTCGACGGCCTACCTCCGGCCCGAGACCGCGCAGGGCATCTTCATCAACTTCAAGAACGTGCTCCAGCTCGCGCGGCGCAAGCCGCCGTTCGGGATCGCGCAGGTCGGCAAGTCGTTCCGCAACGAGATCACGCCCGGCAACTTCCTCTTCCGCGTGCGCGAGTTCGAGCAGATGGAGATGGAGTACTTCGTGCCGCCCCCTGAGGCGGAGCAGTGGTACCGCTACTGGGTCGACGAGCGCTTCAACTGGTACCTGAAGTACGGGCTGCGCGAGAGCCGCCTGCGCAAGCGCGAGCACTCCGCCGATGAGCGCTCGCACTACTCGAGCGCCACGACCGACATCGAGTACCTCTACCCGATCGGCTGGTCCGAGCTCGAGGGCGTCGCAAACCGCGGCGACTTCGATCTCACGCAGCACACGCGGCACTCCGGCACGAAGCTCGAGTTCATCGGCCAGGACGGCGAGCGCTACACGCCGTACGTGATCGAACCCGCCGTGAGCATCGAGCGGATCTTCGTCGCGCTGCTCGTCGACGCGTACGACGAGGAGGTCGTCGCGGAGCGCGAGCGGACGGTGCTGCGCCTTCATCCCGCGATCGCGCCCGTGAAGGCCGCGATCCTGCCGCTGATCCCGCGTAACGACGAGATGGTGACGCGCGCTCGCGCGCTCTATGACGAGCTCCGCCGCCGCCATATCGTCGAGTACGACGACGGCGGCCAGATCGGGCGCCGCTACCGCCGGCAGGACGAGATCGGAACGCCGTTCGCATTCACGATCGACGACCAGACGCTCGAGGACGAGACGGTCACCGTCCGCGACCGCGACTCGCTCGCGCAGGAGCGGTTGCCCCTCTCCGGGGTCAAGGCCTGGCTCGAGGATGCGCTCGAGCAACCCTGGAGCACGCCGAAGGCGTGAGCCGCGAGAAGCGCTGCGCGCTTCTCGCGGGTTGGGTTTGTGCTCCGCAGAGCGGACGGCGGCTGAGCCGCCGTCCTCTTACGCGCAGTACGACTCGCCGCCGACGTAGGCGTGGACCGCGTCCCGGTCGACCCGCGCCGGATCGTCGTCGAGCTCGTAGCCGTCGCCGAGATCGCGCCTCACGCGCTCAGCGTCCGCAGGCGGAAGCCGCCGTGGTACTCGTACGACGCCTGGATCACCGTCAGCGCGTCGCGGGCGGCGCGCTCGCCGAGCCCGAGCGACGAGGCATCCGCGAGTGGGCTTGCGAGCAGCGCCTCGATGCCGCGGATACCGTCGGGGCTGAGCGCGAGCGCCCCCGCCTGCGCTGCGCAGCCACCGCAGACGGCGCCGCCGGCGCGGGGCGAGTAGCCGACGAGCGTCGCGTGCTCCGCCCCGCACTCCGCGCAGCTCGTGAGATGCGGGAGATAGCCGGAGAGCCAGAGCAACTTCAGCTGGAAGGAGAGCGCGAGCGGGTCGAGCGCGGGCCGCGCCGCGGCGTGTGGCGCTTCGTCGAGGAGGTCGAGGAAGCGTGTCAGCGCCGTGAAGGCGCGCTCGTTCGCCTCCTGCTCGCTGAACAGGCGCAGCATCGCCTCGGCGCCGATCAGCCCGGCCGAGAGCCGGTAGTAGTCCTCCCGCGCAGCATGGTGTGCGCGAACGAGCTCGGCGCCGGTGACGGTCTGCAGCTCCCCCGAGCCCTGGTGGAGCAGCAGCTCGACGTGCGAGAGCGGCTCAAGCCGACCGCCGAAGCGCGAGGTCGTCTTCCGGACGCCCTTCGCGACCGCGCCCACCCGGCCGCGGTCGAGCGTGTAGAGGTGGAGGACGCGGTCGGCCTCGCCGAAACGGATCGACCGGAGTACGACGGCCTCGGTCTTGTAGGAGCGGCCAGCCATGGCTCTTCGAGTCTAGGGCGGGGGGAGGATCTCGGGCTGGCAGCGCGGGCAGAACCACGTGCCGCGCCCGGCGACGCGCGTCTTCGCGATCGCCGTGCCGCAGCGGTCGCAGGGCTCGCCGCCGCGCCCGTAGACGCGGAACTCGTCCTGCATCGAGCCGCTCGCGTAGACGCCGTCGCCCAGATCGGCTCCCTCGGTCGCGATCCCGCGCTCGAGGGCGGCTCTGATGCCGCGGTGAAGCCGATCGACCTCGCTCGTCGTCAGTTCTTCGGCAGGCCGCCGAGGATGGAGGCGCGCACGCCAGAGAGACTCGTCTGCGTAGATGTTTCCGAGTCCGGCGACGACCCGCTGATCGAGGATCGCCGCCTTCACGGGTGCTGTCCGGCCGACGAGACGCTGCCGGAGGAACGCCTTCGTGAAGTCCGGACCGAGTGGTTCCGGGCCGAGGCGGCCGGCAAGGTAGGCCTCAGCCGCGACTCGATCGTGCACCTCCCATGTTCCAAAGCGGCGCACGTCCCGGTAGGAGACTCGCGTCCCGTCGTCGAGGGTCAAGACAGCTCGTTCGTGGCTTGCGGGTGCCTTCGGGAAGCCGCCCGTCATCCGCAGGTGCACGAGTAGGGCAAGACCGCTCTCGAAGCGGACGATCAGATACTTGCCGCGACGCTCGACCGACGCGACGCGCTCGCCTTCGAGCTCCGCGGCAACTCCCGCAGGTTCGTACGGGCGGACGAGGCGCGGATCGAGGATCTCGACGCGCTCGAAGCGGCGCCCGGCGAGCACGGGCTCGAGGTAGGTGCGAACCGTCTCGACCTCGGGCAGCTCCGGCACGCGGCCAATCTAGCCGGGCGTCTACGACCGCAACCAGGTTGCCTCTGGCAACCTGGTTGCAGCCTTTCTAGCCGATGGTCTCGAGGACGATCGGGCGCAGGCGCGGCGCCTCGTCCGAGATGTCGTACGCCGCGAGCACGGCGGCGGCGGCCTCGGCTGCGGAATCCTCGTCGTGCGCGTGGATCTCGGCGAGCGGCTCGCCCGCCTCGACCGCGTCGCCGCGCTTCTTGAGGCAGACGACGCCGACCGAGTGATCGACCTCGTCGTCCTTCGCGTGCCGGCCCGCGCCCAGATGGAGCGCCGCGAGCCCGACCGGCAGCGCGGCGAGCCGCTGCACGTAGCCGGCAGCGACAGCGGGAACCTCACGGACCACCGGCGCCCGCGGCAGCGCGTCCTCGTCGGGATCGCCGCCCTGCGTGCGCACCCAGCGCTCGTACGCGGCGACGGCCGAGCCGTCCGCGACGGCTTGCTCCGCGAGTCGCCGCCCCTCGGCGCGGTCGACGTCGAGGTCGGAGAGCGCGAGCAGGTGTGCGCAGGCGTCGAGCACGAGCTCGCGGAAATCGGGCGGCCCCTCGCCGCGCAACGTTGCGACGGCCTCGCGCACCTCGAGCGCGTTGCCGACCGCCAGTCCGAGCGGCTGGTCCATGTCCGTGAGCACGCAGACGACGTCCCGCTCGGCGCGCTCGCCGAGCGCGATCATCGTCTCGGCGAGCACCCGCGCGTCCGGAAGCGACTTCATGAATGCTCCGTCGCCGACCTTGACGTCGAGCACGATCCCGTCCGCGCCCGCGGCGATCTTCTTCGACATGATGCTCGCCGCGATGAGCGACACGTTGTCGACCGTCGCCGTCACGTCACGCAGTGCGTAGAGCTTCTGGTCGGCCGGGACGAGGTTCACGCTCTGCCCGACGATCGCCAGACCGATCTGCCTCACCTGCTCGATGAACTCCTCTGTCGTCAGCTCGACGCGGAAGCCGGGGATCGACTCGAGCTTGTCGAGCGTCCCGCCCGTGTGGCCGAGGCCGCGTCCGCTCATCTTCCCGAATGGCACGCCGCACGCGGCGACGATCGGCCCGACGGAGAGCGTCGTCTTGTCGCCGACGCCGCCGGTGGAGTGCTTGTCGACGACGCGACGGCCGAGAGCGGAGCCGAGGTCGATCGTCTCGCCGCTACGGACCATCGCATCCGTCAGCGCGAACGTCTCCGCGCTCGAGAGGCCCTGGAAGTAGACGGCCATGAGGAACGCGGCGACCTGGTAGTCCGGCACCTCGCCGCGCGCGTACGCGAGCACGAACTCGGCGAGCTCCTGGCCTTCGAGCTCCTTGCCGTCCCGCTTGTGCTGGATCAGCTCCGCTGCGCGGATCATTTCTCGGCGACGAACACCGTATGCCGCGTCGTCGCCCGAAACGGCCCGGGTATCTCGGGCACCTGACCGGCGTAGTGGGCGCGGTCGATCGTCGCCGCGACGAAGGTGCGGATCGACTCCGAGTCCGGGAAGACGAGCCACGCCTCCACGTCGCGCTGCTCCACCTTGGAGAAGTGCGGCGCGAGGAGCATGCCGCCGTTGGACCGGCTGAAGCTCAACGGGCTGCGCGGCTCCTCGCACCCGAGCAGCGACCACAGCTCCCAGACGTTGTCCTCGCTGTACGTCGAGGCGACGAGGCGGCCGCCGGGACGCAGAACGCGCGCACACTCGGCGATCGCCTGGTGAAGGCCGGGCGTGTGGTACAGCACCCAGCCCGCGAAGACGCAGTCGAACTCGCCGTCGCCGAACGGCAGCTCCTCGACGTCGGCCAGCTCGGCGTCGATCCCACGGGCGCGGGTCAGCTCGACCATCCGCGGCGAGATGTCGATCGCGCGTACGTCGGCGCCGAGCTCGGTCGCGAACCGCTCCGTCAGCTCGCCGGGACCGCAGCCGACGTCGAGGAGCCGCGTCGGGCGCACGTCGGCGACCGCCGCGAAAGCGATGTCTTCGGGGTTGTCGCCGTCGACGAGCGCCCGGAAGATGGCGTTGCGCTTCGCCAGGCGCTCCTCGCTCGCGAACTCCCAGCGAACAAGGACCGGATTGTCGAGTCTCATGGGGTCAGCATTGGTTGCCCCGGGATTCCGCGCGAGGGCGCCTTGCCCTTCAACCAGGCGTTCACCGTTGCGCCGACGTCGGCGAACTCGCCTTCGTGGATGCGGCCGGCGGCGTTGCGTCCGGCAACGTACGCGAGCAGCATGGCGTGCTCGCGCGAGTGGTCCGTCGACGGCGTCGTCGGGTCGCACCCGTGGTCCGACGTGAGGATCAGGAGGTCGCCCGGCCGCAACGCCTCGAGCAGGTCAGGCAGGCGTCGGTCGAAGTCCTGGAGGCAGCGGTGGAAGTTGACCGGGTCGTTGCGGTGCCCCCAGAGCATGTCCGTCTCGACGAGGTTGACGAAGACGAAGCCGGCGTCCAGCTCCTGTAGCAGCTTCTCGGTCTGCTGGATGCCCTCGATGTTCGACTTCGTCGGGTGCGACTCGTCGATGTCGCAGCCGGCGAAAATGTCGCCGATCTTTCCGACGCCGTACACGCGCGCGCCCGCCTCGCGCACGAGCGTCAGATAGTTCGGCCGGCGCGGCTCGAGCGAGAAATCGTGGCGGTTCGGCGTGCGCTCGTAGCTTCCCGGCGTGCCGGTGAACGGCCGTGCGATCACGCGGCCGACGGCGTGCTTGCCGGTGAGGATCTCGCGGGCGATGCGGCACGCCTCGTACAGTTCGTCGAGCGGCACCGTTTCCTCGTGCGCGGCGAGCTGGAACACCGAGTCCGCCGACGTGTAGACGATCCACTTGCCCGTGCGCTGGTGCTCCTCGCCGAGCTCCTGGATGATCTCCGTGCCCGACGCGGGCCTGTTGCCGATCACGCCCCTCCCGGTGCGGTGCATGAACGGGTCGATGACGTCGTGCGGGAAGCCGTGCGGGTAGGTCGGGAACGCGTGCGCGGTGACGACGCCCATCAGCTCCCAGTGGCCGGTGGTGGTGTCCTTGCCCTTCGAGCGCGTGATCAGGCGCCCCGCGATCGCCGGCGCTCCCGGTTGGGGCGGGCACCCCTCGAGCGGCTCGACGTTGCCGAGCCCGAGCGCCTCGAGGTTCGGCAGGTCGAGGCCGCCGACCGCCTTCGCGACGTTGCCGAGCGTGTCGGAGCCCACGTCGCCGTACTGGTCGGCGTCCGGGAGGGCCCCCGCTCCGACCGCGTCCAGGACGATGACGCACGCTCTCGGCATGCGGCTATTCTAGGTCGGGCATGACCACTGCCCTCGGCCTCATCGCCTTCGTCGTCTTCATCGCCGCCGTGATCGCGGTGGCGGCGGCTGTGACGTGGGTTGTCGTGCGCCTGTCGCCGGCGAAGAAGTCCGGGCCGGCGAAGCCCTCGTCTTAACTCGGAGCCGGCGGCAGGACGTCCTCGAGCGGCGTGTAGTCGAGGTCGTGCGCCTCGGCGACGGCTTCGTAGGTGATCTTCCCGTCGAGCACGTTGACGCCGCGGGCGAGCGCCGGGTCGAGCGCGATCGCCTGGGCGAGCCCGTGGTCGGCGATCGCCTCCACGTACGGCAGAGTCGCGTTCGTCAGCGCAAGCGTCGACGTTATCGGCACGCCGGCCGGCATGTTGGCGACGCAGTAGTGCGTGATCCCGTCGACCTCGTACACGGGGTCGGTGTGTGTCGTCGGCCTCGCCGTCTCGAAGCAGCCGCCCTGGTCGATGGCGACGTCGACGATCACGGCGCCGGGCTTCATGTCGTGCAGCATCTCGCGCGTCACGAGCTTCGGCGCCCTCGCGCCGGGGATGAGCACCGCGCCGATCACGACGTCCGCTTCCGCCACCGATTCCTCGATCTGCAGGCTCGACGACATGACGAGGCTGACGCGGCCGGAGAGGATCTCGTCGAGGTGGCGCATGCGGTCGATCGAGCGCTCGAGGATCGTCACCTGGGCGCCGAGGCCGAGCGCGATGATCGCGGCGTTGTAGCCCACGATGCCGCCGCCGATGACCGCGACCCGGCCCGGCGCGACGCCCGGCACGCCGCCGAGCAGCAGCCCGCGCCCGCCGAGTGGCTTCTCGAGGAAATACGCGCCGGCCTGCGCGGCGATCCTGCCGGCGATCTCGCTCATCGGCGCGAGCAAGGGCAGCCGCGAGTCGTCGGTCTCGACCGTCTCGTACGCGACGGCCGCGATCCCGCTCTCGGCGAGCGCACGCGTGAGCGGCTGGTCGGCGGCGATGTGCAAGTACGTGAAGAGCACGGCGCCGTCGCGCAGGCGGGCGTACTCCGGCTCGATCGGCTCCTTCACCTTGAGGAGCAACTCGGACTGCCCCCAGACCTCGTCGACGGAGACGGTGCGGGCTCCTGCGCGCTCGTAGTCGGCGTCGGCGAACGAGCTGCCGCTGCCGGCCATCGCCTCGACGAGCACCTCGTGGCCCTTCTGAACGAGCTCGCGCGCACCCGCCGGAGTCAGCGCGACCCGGTACTCGTCGGTCTTGATCTCCTTGGCGACGCCGATCCGCACGAGGCCGGACAATAGCTCGCGGGGCGAAGGTGGCGCACCCGTTGCAGAGCTGCGACGGATCGGCGCACCTGCCTCCGGCGATCGGCGACGTGTGCGCCGGTACCGTCGACCTCAGAGGGAGGAAGGGCTAGTGGACGCGGTCATAAGTTCGTTCGTGTCTGGCGGTTCGCAAACCAAGCAGGCCTAGGACGCAGGGAGGCCGCATACCCGTAGGTATGCGGCCGACCGAGGACAACGGCATGCGCCGCGTTT